>ENA-OROK01000142-OROK01000142.1-human-gut-metagenome-genome-assembly--contig:-NODE-142-length-89152-cov-16.679305_pt1 | contig 89152 bp, 64 predicted proteins | sample MGYA00242127_ERZ509046 | MGnify/ENA primary metagenome ERZ509046 (study PRJEB26280, sample SAMEA2338728) | human gut metagenome | biome: human gut; feature: human-associated habitat; material: faeces... | reverse complement strand
CCCGCCAACGATATGCGCCCCTTACAGGGGCAGCAGCGAGAATTGATGAGCTGCGACGAGAGATAGGGGCAAGCCCCTATCCTGGAATATGAGCCCCTTTCAGGGGCAGTGCCGCAACCGCCATGCTATTTGGCTCAAAACCGCGCAGAGATTTTTCTGGATTTTGAACACCCTAAGCTGAAGGCGGAAAATACTGCGGTACGTTGGGGGATTGCGAAAATACGGAAGAAGGATTGTTCTGTTTTTCGGTAAAAGGATTGCGCATCGGCTGGAAAAACGTAATTTTGCAGTTGGACAACAAAAGGCGTTCTGGAAATTCGTCTGGCAGAAATATCCAGCAACGGTTTCTGCATCAGATGATTCGGGAGAACGCCAACGAGACCATACCTATCAATTCGTTTCAACAACAAGCGCAGATGAATCTTAGTTATGCTTACCCTGAAACACCATCTGCACACACATTGAAAACAAACAAGAAATGAAACATCTATCTTTCATCATCATCGCATCGGCTTTCTCCTGGGCGGTGGCGGGCATGGGGCAGACGCTCTCGCTCGACAGCTGCAGGAGAATGGCGGTGGCCAATAACAAGGCGATGGCGATTAGCAAGGCAAAGGGAGAACAGGCCTACAACATGCGCCGGGCGGCACGCACCAATTATCTGCCGAAAGTGTCGGTCATGGGAAGCTACATGCGAACAGGCGACGAGATTTCTTTGCTCTCCAAACATCAAAAACAAACGCTCTCGGGACTCGGAACGGCGATGACGGGAAAGTTTGGCGAAATGGCCGGACAAATCGTCCAGCAGTTTCCTGACCTCGCACCGCTCATCCAGCAGGGCAGCAGCTATCTGCCGCAGATTGCTGGCGCCGTGAACGGCATCGGAACGCAAATCGTTGACGGGCTGAGAACCGACACGCGAAACATGACGGCGGCGGCCGCATTGCTGACACAACCGCTTTATATGGGCGGGAAAATCCGCGCTTACGACCGCATCACGCGCTACAGCGAACAGGTGGCTGAGCAGGGACTCCGGGCCGAAGAACAGGAGGTGGTGCTCGAAGCCGACCAGGCTTATTGGCAGGTGGTTTCGCTGAGCAACAAGCAGCGCTTGGCCGTCAGCTACCGCGACATGCTGCGCCATCTCGACGAGGATGTGACGAAGATGATTGCCGAGGGCGTTGCCACGAAGGCCAATGGTTTGTCGGTGAGCGTGAAGCTCAACGAGGCCGAGATGACGCTCACGAAGGTGGAAAACGGATTGTCGCTGAGCCGTATGCTGCTTTGCCAGGTGTGTGGACTGCCACTGGACACGCCCATCAAACTGGCCGACGAAACGCTGACGGATTTGCCGACGCTCACGCCAGAGGCGCAGGCCGACACGGTGACGGCTTTTGCCAACCGCCCGGAACTGAATCAACTCGAAACGGCTGTTAATATCTACCGCGAGAAAGTGAACATTGAGCGCTCTGCCTTCCTGCCGCAATTGGCATTGATGGGGGGCTATCTGACAACGAATCCCAACGTGTTCAACGGTTTCGAAAAGAAATTCCGCGGAACATGGGCCGTTGGGCTTACGCTGAAAGTTCCTGTTTGGAACTGGGGCGAGGGAAAATACAAAGTGCGTGCCGCCAAGGCCGAAACGCAGATTGCCGCGTTGCAGCTTGACGACGCCAAGGAGAAAATCGCCCTACAGGTCAACCAGTCGGCCTTCCGCGTCAACGAGGCCAACAAGCAACTCCAATTGAGCCTCAACAACCTCAGCAAAGCCGACGAGAACCTGCGCACGGCACAGGTGGGCTTCAAGGAGAGCGTGGTCACCACCAGCGACCTGCTGGCCGCCCAAACGGCTTGGCTGCAGGCCAACAGCGAGAAAATCGACGCCCAGATTGAAGTGAGACTCACCAACGCGGCCATGCGTAAGGCGTTGGGCACACTCAATGTCAACGAATAAGAATACACCATATTATATATATAGAAAGTATATGTCACAGAAATCAAAAGCCAATTTACTTCCGGCCCTGTTTATCGTTACTGCCGTTGTTGTGGTGGTGGCCGTTGCCAGTATGTATGCGTTCAGCCAACCTGATGAGACCATCCAAGGACAGGCCGACGTTACGGAATATCGCGTTTCGAGCAAGGTGCCGGGACGTATTCTTGAAATCAAAGTGAAGGAAGGACAGATGGTTCACGTGGGCGACACCCTCGCCTTGCTTGAAGCTCCAGATGTGGAAGCTAAACTCTCGCAGGCGGAAGCCGCCGAGGCCGCCGCTGCGGCACAAAGCCGAAAGGCTGAAAAGGGCGCACGACAGGAACAGATTCGCGGCGCCTACGAAATGTGGCAAAAGGCGAAGGCTGGCGTTGAAATCGCCGAGAAATCGTATGCCCGCGTGAAACGCCTTTACGACCAGGGTGTCGTGACGGCGCAGAAGCTCGACGAGGTGACGGCGCAGCGCGATGCGGCCGTGGCCACGGAGCGTGCTGCAAAATCACAATACGACATGGCGGTCAACGGGGCTGAACGCGAAGACAAGGAGGCTGCCGCCGCCGTTGTGCGCCGCGCAAAGGGTGCCGTCAGCGAGGTGAACTCCTACATCAAAGAAACGGTGCTCTTGGCCACCCACGACGGTGAGGTCACTGAGATTTTTCCGCAGGTGGGCGAACTTGTCGGAACGGGAGCACCCATCATGAATGTTGCCATGATGGACGACCTCTGGGTCACTTTCAACATCCGCGAAGACCATTTGGAACACTTCGGCATGGGCCAGACGTTTGAAGCTGTCATCCCCGCGCTGGGCAACAAGTCCGTGAAACTGAAGGTGTATTACCTGAAAGACCTTGGAAGTTACGCTGCCTGGAAGGCCACCAAAACCACGGGGCAGTTTGACATGAAGACCTTCGAAGTGAAGGCATCGCTCGAAAAGCCGGTCAAGGGCTTGCGCCCTGGCATGTCGGTCCTCGTTAGATAATCCTGAGTACTGGCTAAGCGTTTGAGACATATTCCTCAAAAGTAATTTCTAATTATTCCACATGCCAACCATCCTAAAAATAGCCCGTCGCGAACTGCGCCGGATGGCGTCCAAGCCCATCTATTGGTTTTGCATGATTGCGGCTCCTCTGTTTTGCTTCGTTTTCTTCACCAGCCTGATGGCGGAAGGTCTGCCGACCGACATGCCGCTCGGACTGGTTGACAACGACAACACCACCACGTCGCGCTCCCTGGCACGCAACCTCGATGCTTTCGAGATGACGAGCATCAAGGAGCAATATGCTAACGTCACGGAAGCACGTGAAGCGGTGCAACGTGGAGACATCTACGGCTTCTATTATATTCCTAAAGGCACCACACGCAAGGCGCAACGGCAGGAGCTTCCCGTCGTTTCGTTCTACACGAACTATTCTTACCTCGTGGCCGGCTCGCTGCTCTATCGCGACATGCGCACGATGTCGGAACTCGCTTCGGGGGCGGCCTCGCGCACGGTGCTCTATGCCAAAGGCGCTACGGAAAGACAGGCGATGGCCTTTCTGCAACCCATCGTGATTGACTCCCACGCCATCAACAACCCGTGGCTGAACTATAATGTGTATCTCTCAAACGTCATCCTTCCGGGACTCCTCATGCTGTTCATCTTCATGGTGACCGTGTTCAGTATCGGAACGGAGGTGAAATACAACACGGTTCACGACTGGCTAATCATGGCCCGCGGCTCGATGTTCCACGCCTTGGCAGGAAAACTGCTTCCGCAGACGCTCATTTTCTTCCTCATAGGCATCGCCTTCGCCATCGGGCTCTACGGGGTGCTCCATTTCCCCTGCCACTGCGGCCTGCCGACGATGCTACTGGTGATGTTTTTGGGCATCATCGGAGCGCAGGGACTCGGTGTCTTCATGTTTGCCATGCTCCCCACCCTCCGCTTGAGCCTGAGTTTCGCCTCGCTCTGGGGTGTCATTTCCTTCAGCATCTGCGGTATGTCATACCCCGTGATGGCCATGCACCCGACGTTGCAGGGACTGTCGCTCCTTTTCCCCTTGCGGCATTATTTCCTGCTCTACGTCAATTGTGCGCTCGATGGCTACCCGCTCATGAATGCCGCCCCCTATGTGGTGGGCCTGCTTCTGTTTGCGATGCTCCCGCTTTTGCTGTTGCGCCGCTTGAAGAAGATGTTGCTGGTTGTTCCTTATATTCCTTGACCGCATGAAAGAAAAAATAAAGCAATATTGGCAGCAAGCCTGTTCCGACTGGAACTACCTGTTCAAGCTCGAACTGAAAAACATCGTGAAAGACGAAGGTGTCTTGATCTTCTTCTTTCTCGTTCCGCTGGCCTATCCGCTGCTCTATAGTTTCATCTATACTGATGAAGTGGTGCGGGAAGTGCCCATTGCCGTGGTCGACGAAAGCCATACGACAATGAGCCGCGAATACCTGCGCCACGTTGACGCGTCGCCCGACGTGAAAATCATCAACTATTGTGCAGACATGGCCGAAGCCGAGCGCTGCATAAAAAACCGCGAAGCTTACGGCATCGTGCGCGTCCCCGCTGATTTCTCCAAGCGCCTGTCGAAAGGCGAACAAGTGGAAGTGGGCGTCTACAGCGACATGAGCGGCATGCTCTATTACAAAAGCATTCTCACGACAAACACCAACGTGTCGCTCGCCATGAATGCCCGCATAAAAGTGGCACGCGCTGGAAACACCACTGAGCAGCAGGACCTCGTGACGCAACACCCCATCGCCTATGAGGAAGTGAGCCTCTACAACCCCCAAAATGGTTTTGCCTCGTTTCTCATTCCCGCCGTGCTGATTCTCATCATCCAGCAGACCCTCCTGCTCGGTGTCGGCATCTCCGCCGGAACGGCCCGCGAGCAAAACCGCTTTCGCGAACTCACACCATTTGACCGACACCACACAGGCCTCCTGCGCATCGTTTTGAGCAAATCAAGTGCCTACATGCTGGTGTTTATCCCCATCTCGGTGTATATCCTCGGCGTAGTGCCACGTATCTTCCATCTGAACCAGATTGGCAACCCAGTCGACATGGCGCTCTTCATCGTACCCTTCCTCTTGGCCTGCACGTTCTTTGCCATGACCGTGTCGGGCGTGATTCGTCAGCGCGAAACGTGCATCATGATTATCGTCTTCACCTCTCTGCCGCTCCTCTTCATCTCAGGCGTGTCATGGCCTGGCGCAGCGATACCAAAGTTTTGGAAGGCGCTTTCATACCTTTTCCCCTCAACGCTGGGCATCAACGGGTTCCTAAAGATCAACAACATGGGAGCACACCTGCCGAGCGTCAGCCACGAATGGTATGTCCTCTGGGCACAGGCCGCCTGCTATTTCGTCACCTCCTGCCTAATCTATCGCCGCAGCATCATCACCTCGCGCCGCCGCTTCGCTGTGCGGTATAACGAGATGAAACAGAAAATGCTGGAGAAGAAGACGTGGCAGAAATAATGGATTATGGAGCCGTCTATATAATGGTAATGGGAAACACGCGTTGCCATACGAGTAAACCGTAATCCACCATACATTATATATGGTATAAACATTTCCTCTCTCCCTCTCCGGCAACAGCCGTTCATGCCAAGGGAAATCCTGCGGATTCATGAAAGGTTGTTGCCGGAGATTCTTTTTGCCGTTTTTCAAACCAGCGTTTTCCCTCCCCTACGCCCTCCTATTTCAGACATCGTCAAAGCCAGCGGAAACACACAAAATCCCGCGCACTGCGCAATTTGCAAGGGCCAAAACCGTTTTGCGTGTGACATTTCAGCTAACAGGCCAAAAAATAGAACGCACGGAGGGAATCAGCCTAAAATAAATTATTACTTTTGCAATGGCTTAGTAATGGGGAAGCCGTCAAAAGCCCCCGCCATATCATGGTTGCAGACTGGGAAGACATAGTTTCCAGTTCATCACCCAAACGTACGACACATGAACGAAAGCAAGATATTTCGAATAGACATAGACAAAATCATCCGCGACAAAGCTGGCGACAAGGCGAAGCGCATTCCGCGTTTCATTGTTTCGTGGCTCAAGCGCATCATCCACCAAGACGAAATCAATGCCTTTCTTGAGAAGGAAGGCGACAAACAGGGAGTGCCCTGGCTGAAGGATTGCGTGGAATTTCTCGATATGAACCTCCAGGTTGAGGGACTCGAAAATCTGCCTGATGCGTCAGACGGACGTCTCTACACCTTCGTGAGCAACCATCCGCTCGGAGGACAAGACGGAGTGGCGCTGGGCTATATTCTTGGCACACACTACAACGGACGCGTGAAATATCTCGTAAACGATTTACTCATGAACCTTCACGGCCTCGCCCCGCTCTGCATCCCCGTCAATGTCGGTGGCAACCAGAGCCGACGCCTGCCCATTCTCGTCCGCGAAGGATTCAAGAGCAAAGACAACATCATCATGTTTCCTGCCGGACTGTGTTCGCGCCGACACAATGGCGTGATACGCGACATCCCGTGGTCGAAAACATTCATCACCAAGAGCGTGGAGTCGCAGCGCGACATCGTGCCCATCCATTTCGGAGGACGAAACTCCAACCGCTTCTACCGGTTGGCCAACCTCTGCAAGTTCTTCGGCATCAAGTTCAACATCGCCATGCTCTATCTTGTCGACGAGATGTTTCTCAACCGCCACAAGACCTTCGTCGTAAAAATCGGCAAACCGATTCCTTGGCAAACGTTCGACAAGAGCCGCTCGGCCACCGAATGGGCCGCCTATGTGCAAAACATCGTTTACCAACTCTGACAGAAAACAGCCAGCAAAATCTCATTTCCAAAAACAAGGACATGGAAGATATCATAGCACCCGTCAGCCGCGAACTTCTCAAAGCGGAACTGACCCCCGAACGCCGTTTGCGTTCAACCAACAAAAGCAACAACGAAATCTACGTGGTCACCTATCAGCAGGCGCCAAACGTGGTGCGCGAAATCGGACGTCTCCGTGAAATCGCTTTCCGTGCAGCGGGAGGCGGAACAGGACTGGCGCTCGACCTCGATGAATTTGACACTTGCGAACGTCCCTACTACCAACTCGTGGTGTGGTGTCCAGAAGATGAAGAAATTCTGGGAGGATACCGTTTCCTGCCAAGCTCTGAAATCAAATTTGAAGCAAACGGACAGCCGCATTTGGCCACGAGCCACATGTTCCATTTCTCAGACACCTTCATCAAAGACTATTTGGCCGACACCGTGGAACTGGGACGCTCCTTCGTGACGCTTGAATATCAGAGCACACGCAAACTGAGCAAAGGACTCTTTGCGCTTGATAACCTCTGGGACGGACTGGGCGCACTGACGGTGGTGATTCCGGGATTGAAATACTTCTTCGGGAAGATGACGATGTATCCTTCCTTCAATCCCAAGGCACGCGACATGATTCTCTTCTTCCTCAACAAGCACTTCGGCGACAAAGACCACCTCGTCTATCCCGAAGAACCCTTGGAGATTAGGACAGACAAGGACTATCTTGAAAACCTCTTCTGCGAGAGCGATTTCAAGAAAGACTATCACATCCTCAACACCGAAGTACGCAAACTGGGCTACAACATTCCGCCCCTCGTCAATGCCTATATGGGCCTGAGCCCCACGATGCGTGTGTTTGGCACCGCCATCAACCACGAATTTGGACAGGTGGAGGAAACGGGCATTCTGATTGCCGTTGACGAAATATTGGAAAACAAGCGCATGCGACACATCGACACCTTTGTTGAAGAACATCCAGAATCGATGAACCTGTTTGCAGACTTGTTCTTGAAGAAATAAACTACCGCTCAGCTAAAGACTTAGGACTTTTCAAATACGCTTTCTATAAGTAGGTATTCAAAATTATTTTGTAGTATCCACACCGGAAAAAACAGTCTGATATTGAATACCTACATAAAAAACAATCCGGAAGAAGCACCGATGTTTCTTCCGGATTGTTTTTATTTTCTTAACCTCCACATTTCATATTGTCCATATTGGAGAAAGCCCCTTCGAGGCTTTGCGCCAATTCGGGTTTGATTTGTAGCGCCTTCTTTAGGTCGTCGGCAGCCCCCAGTTTGTCGTGCAATCGGAGTTTCACGCCGCCGCGCAATTGGTAGGCTTCTGCCAATTGCGGCATTTGCTCAACAGCCTCGTTGCATGCCTCCAACGCCCCTTGCAGGTCGCCGGCAGCTTCGAGCACAGCAGCCAATTGCAGGTAAGCTTCTGACGAGAAAGGATTCACACTGATGACGTGTCGGAATGCCGACGCTGCCTCTTCTGTCTTCCCCGTTGCCGCCAAGGCCTCAGCGTGCATTGTCCACGCTTCTTCGAGGTCGTCGTGTGCCGCCGTGAGGATTTCCGTGTCGGCAAGCATGTCACTCCACTGCCCCATGCCCTTCAGCACGCGGGCACGCAATAGGCGTGCTTTGACATAATCATCGCGCAATGTGAGCGCCTGTGTGAGCCAGGCAACGGCCATGATGTCGTTGTGCTGTCCTTCAGCGGCTTCACCTGCCAAACAAAACACGCGAGCATCCCCGGCATGGCTTGCCATGAGCGGCATGACGGTGGCGGCCATATCGTCGAAAAGATTGAGGCGGCCCTGGGTCTGCGCCAGCAGCAAACTGATTTCGAGGTTGTCGGCCTCCATCTCAGAGAGTTTCTTCAGCAATGGCATGGCTTCTTCAAATGCCTGCGCCTGCAAGAGGGCTTCAACCAGATAACTCAGCGTTTCGGCCTCTTCAGGACGCATCGTGTGTGCCTGCGAAAGGCAGTCGATGGCCGTTTTCATTTCGTGCGCCCGCAAAGCCCGCACGCCAGTGTCTCTCAGCAGGTCAAACTGCCGCTGCGCCTCTTGTTCTTTTTTGGTCTCTTCGGAGACAGGCGCACTGCTTCCGAAGATTTTATTGAAAATTCCCATAGAAAATCAATTAAAAAAGGAAGGGACGGGATTCCGTGAGAAACATCCCGCTTTGCGTCATGTCCCCCACAGAACCCCGTCCCGCGTTTTGTCGCTGGCTGGCGGCGATAAAAAAAGACACAGGTCAGTATTAACCATTCCTTTCACCATCACCAAGACAGCCAGAGATAAATATGATTCTGATTGCTAACGAATTATCCGTAGATGATCTTGCCGTTCTCGTCTTCAAAAGGCTTCAAGTCTTTTGAATACTGGTTCATGGCGCGGAGGCTCATGCCCATGTTAGAGAAACCGCCATCGTGGAAGAGGTTCTGCATGGTCACCTTGCGAGTGAAGTCAGAGAACATCACGACGCAATAGTTAGCGCATTCCTCAGCATCAGCGTTGCCCAGCGGCGACATCTTGTCGGCGAAGTCCATCATGTTGTCGATTTCCTTGATGCCCTTACCGGCAGTAGTGGCAGTTGGCGACTGCGAGATGGTGTTGACGCGCACGTGCTTTTCGCGACCATAGATATAACCGAAAGAGCGGGCGATGCTTTCAAGCATGCTCTTGGCGTCGGCCATATCGTTGTAGCCGAAGAATGTACGCTGCGAAGCCACGTAGGTCAAGGCAACCACCGAACCGTAGTCGGCAATGGCGTCCTGCTTCTTGGCAACCTGGAGCATTTTATGGAAAGAGATGGCAGAAATGTCGAGCGTCTTCTGGAGATAACCATAATCGAGGTCATCGTATGTGCGGTGTTTGCGCACGTTGGGGCTCATGCCAATTGAATGGAGCACAAAGTCGATCTTGCCGCCGAGTTTCTCCATGCTCTCCTTGAACACCACTTCGAGGTCTTCAACGCTTGTGGCGTCGGCCGGAATGATTGGTGCATTGAGTTTTTCAGAGAGCTCGTTGAGCTGGCCCATACGCAAGGCCATCGGCGTGTTGCTGAGCGTGATGGTAGCACCTTCTTCAACAGCCTTTTCAGCCACTTTCCAAGCAATGGATTCAGAGTTCAAAGCGCCGAAGATGATGCCGCGCTTGCCTTTCAACAGATTGTGTGTCATTTGTTTCTTCTTTTGAAAATTTTAAATTGTGGCACAAAATTACAAACTTTGTGCAGATTGAGCAAGCGTTTTGCCGAAAACCTGTTGCGTGCCGCCCTCCCTGCCTGTTTCTCTTGGCATTCCAGCGGGCGGAGAAAGGCCTTGGCTTCACGCCGTTACCCGAGGGCGACAGCGGCAAAAAGAACAATGCAACTGCGTTGCCCCAGCAAGACGCTGTTCTACTCCTGCAAGACGCCGCCCAGCCCGTTTTTTGCCCTGCGCATCTTTTTTTTAACGAAGGAACGAAAATCTTGCACAAAAATTGCTTGCCTGTTTCTTCCTATATTGTTACATTTGTATCACCAAACAACTATCTAAATTTTACCTACGATGAATTTTGAAAAAATACATGGCCTCATTGATGCGCCATTCACACCATTCTATGAAAATGGTGAAGTGAACTACGAACCGATTCCTGCCTATGCAGCTCTGTTGGCACGCAACGGACTGAAAGGCGTGTTCATCAATGGCTCTTCGGGCGAAGGATATATGCTCACCGAAGAAGAACGCATGAAACTGGCCGAGGCATGGGTCAAGGCCGTTCCCGCCGACTTCAAGGTGATTGTTCATGTCGGCAGCACCTGCGTGAAGAGCAGCCGCCGTTTGGCGGAACACGCCCAGGCCATCGGCGCATGGGGCGTCGGTGCGATGGCGCCTCCCTTCCCGAAGGTGGGACGCATTGAAGAGCTCGTTAAATATTGCGAGGAGATTGCCTGCGGCGCTCCCAAGCTCCCCTTCTATTTCTACCACATCCCCGCTTTCAATGGCGCGTTCCTTTCCATGCTTGATTTTCTGAAGGCCGTTGACGGACGCATCCCTAATTTCGCTGGCATCAAATACACCTTCGAAAGTCTCTACGAATACAACCGCTGCCGCCGCTACAAAGACGGCAAATTTGACATGCTCCACGGACAAGACGAAACCATCCTGCCTTGCCTGGCTATGGGCGGCGCCCAAGGTGGTATCGGCGGCACAACGAACTACAACGGCCGCGTGCTGACTGGCATCCAGGAGGCATGGGCCAACGGCGATTTGGAAAAGGCACGCGAACTTCAGAATTTCGCACAGGACGTGATTGACGTCATCTGCCACTTCCGTGGTAACATCGTCGGCGGAAAGCGCATCATGAAACTCATCGGACTGGACCTCGGCCCGAACCGCACGCCGTTCCAAAATGTGACCGACGAAGAGGAGAAACAGCTTCGCGCAGAACTCGAGGCCATTGATTTCTTCAACCGTTGCAACAAGTAATTTCATCTGATAAAACCGATTGACGGGAACCTCTTTTGGTAGGGTGTTCAAAATTGAAATATCAAGCGGGGAGAGATTGTGCGTAAAAAGCCCTGTCTGCGGCCCTGCGCGGGCTGAAAGCCCAACAAGTCCAAAGCCCAGGGCAACGCCCTGGGTACCATGTCCCCCATTCCCTACGCCCTGAAAGGGCAAAAGTAGAAATCAACCGTTCGCCCATACTTTTGCCCTTACAGGGCGTAGGCGTTTGTACACTGATACCCAGGGCGTTGCCCTGGGCTGGGAACTGACTGCCCTTTCAGGGCGCTCCTTTTCGCGCTTTGTTCGTTTACATGTGTTTGTATGCTTTTGCCACTTATTATCTGGCTCAAAACCGCGCAAAGATTTTTCTGAATTTTGAACTCCATACCTCTTTTGGGGGATTCTCGTCAATCCTTTTTAATATCTCAACATGAAAAACATTCTGAAGTATCTGTTTTTAATTGTTGTAGCAGCCTGTCTCTCAGGAAGCGGCGGCACGATTTGCGCCGCAAACCAGCAGTCTGGTGCCAGCGGAAACCCGACGGAAGCGTTGGCAGGCAAACCGCTCGCCAACGACAACGCCTTCAACACGGTGGCCTATCGCAGCCTCCCTGCCTTGACGGTGGGCGGCAAAGAGGGTGTCTCCGCACCCTTTGCTGGCATGTCAAACGGCTGTTTGCTGGTGGCTGGAGGATGTAACTTCCCCGGCAAGCCGGCAGCCGAAGGCGGCGAAAAAGTGTTCTATCGCGACATCTACGAACTGGAGAACCCCGCGTCAAACAAATCCAACTGGAAAAAGGCAGGACAACTGCCCGAAGCACTGGCCTACGGTGTGACGGTCACTGTTCCCGAAGGCCTCGTGTGCATCGGCGGCACCAACGGCAAGGAAAGTTCCGCCAAAGTGTTTCTCCTCGAGAAGCAGAAAGGCGGCATCAAATGCGTGAACCTCCCCGCATTGCCACAGGCGCTCGACAATATGGCTGGAGCCATTGGCGGGGGCTACATCTATGTGGCTGGCGGACAGACCAACGGGACGTCCTCGCGGGCGGCCTATCGTCTGAGCTATCCTCACGCAACGAGATGGGAACGCCTTCCCGACATGCCTGGTGCGGCACGTCTGCAACCTGCCGCTGCGGTGCAAAACAATGGTGTGACCAACTGCTTCTACCTGATGGGCGGTTTCCAGCCTGCCAATGCTTCACACCCCGGATTTGCCAACACCGACGGCCTTGTTTTCAATCCCCAAACTAAGCAGTGGAGCCGCGTAGCGGAAATCATTCCCCACGGCACAAAAACGCCCATGACCCTTGTTGGTGCCACAGCGCTCACTTCTGGCTGCGCCCACATCATTTTTGTGGGTGGCGTCAACCGCGACATCTTCCAGCAGGCCATCAATCGCCCCTTGGCGATTGCACAGGCAGAAAACGCCTTGCTGCAGCATCCCGACGATTCGGCCACCAAAGGTCAACTGGAAACGCTACGCAACCAGCAGGCGGAATACATGCTCCATCCAGCGCCCTGGTATTGCTTCAACGACGAATTGCTCATCTATCACACCATCACCGACACCTGGGTCACCGAAAGCCGTTCGCCGCTCTTGGCGCGTGCTGGCGCAGCCCTGGTGGGCCACGATGGCGAATGGATTGTTGTTGGCGGCGAGAGCAAACCTGGCGTGCGCTCTGCCGACGTGACGGCGATCAAGATGACCATGCGCCCTTCCTTCGGCTGGGGCAACTGGACCGTGCTGATTGCCTACCTCGTGGCCATGATTCTCCTGGGATATTATTTCATGAAGCGTGAAGGCGATGCCGACGACTTCTTCAAAGGCGGCGGCCGCATCCCCTGGTGGGCGGCAGGTATCAGCATCTATGCCACCATGCTCAGCGCCATCACCTACATGGCCTACCCCGCCAAGACTTATGCCACCGACTGGACCTACTACCCCATGCTCGTCACCATCCTGCTGGTGTCGTTTCCCGTCATCAAATATTATCTGCCATTCTTCCGCCGCCTGAACGTCACGAGCGCCTACGAATATCTCGAGCGCCGTTTCAACGCCACCACGCGGCTCATAGCCTCCGCCTTGTTCATCATCTTCATGGTGGCACGTATGGCCTTGGTGTTGTACCTCCCTTCTCTGGCGCTGACGGCTGTGACGGGCATTGACCTCTACATCTGCATCATCCTCATGGCGCTTGTCACCATCGTTTATTGCACGATGGGCGGCGTTGAAGCCGTGGTGTGGGGCGACGTGGTGCAGGGCATCATCCTCGTTGGCGGTGCTCTCTTCGCCGTGGGCTATCTCGTCTTTGGCACGGAAGGCGGCGTGAGCGGTTTCCTGCAACTCGGCAGCGATGCTGGCAAATTCCGCCTCTTCGACTGGAGTTTCGACTATCGCTCGGCCACCTTCTGGGTGATCATCCTCGGCGGCATGGCCAACAACTTGATTTCCTACACCAGCGACCAGACGGTCATCCAGCGCTATCTCACAACCAAGGACGAGCGCAGTGCCCGCCAGAGCATCATGCTCAATGGTCTCATGAGCGTGTTTATCTCCATCGCTTTCTTCGCCATCGGTGCTGGGCTCTACACGTTCTTCAAGACCCACCCTGCTGAACTCGACTACACCATGCTCAAGGGCGACACCATCTTCCCCTTCTTCATGATGAGCCAACTGCCGCAAGGATTAGCCGGACTGCTCATCGCGGCCATCTTCGCTGCAACGATGAGCACCATCTCTTCAAACATCAACTCCGTGGCCACGGCCTTCAGCGTTGACTTCTACAAGCGCTGGCGTCCGCAGGCATCGTCGGAGCAGACCTTGAAAGTGGCACGCCGCACCTGCATCGTCTCGGGCGCCATCGGCATGGGCATCGCCCTGCTCATGGCCACATGGGAAATTCTCTCCCTGCTTGACTTCTTCCAGGAAATCCTTGGGCTCCTCTCCAGTGGCCTCGGCGGACTTTTCCTCATGGGCATCTTCTTCCCGCGCATCGGCGGCAAGGCGGCTCTCACGGGCTTCCTCAGCGGTGTTTGCGTTGTTTTCCTCGTCAAAAACCTGACGCCGACGAGCTTCCTGCTCTACGGTTTCATCGGCCTCGTCACTTCCGTTCTCGTCGGTCTCATCTTCTCCTATATCTTCAAGGAAGAAAAGAACCTGAAGGGACTCTGCTGGAAACAACTCGACGCTGACAACGCCAAATGATTCCTCAAGCATAAGTAATGGTGAAGATATAAGCATCACCGATAAGCATCATCAATCACCCTCTCCTCCCCCCTCCGCCTCCAACGGTTTCCGTCGGAGAAAAGGGGGGACGACAGAAAAAAACATACACGATGACAACAGATTTCAAAAAACTCTCAGAGCAATACAAGCACGAATTGCTCGACAAAGTGGTTCCCTTCTGGCTTGAAAAGTCACAAGACCTGGAACACGGCGGTTATTTCACCTGCCTTGACCGTGAAGGAAACGTCTTCGACACGGACAAATTCATCTGGCTGCAGGGCCGCGAAGTGTGGATGTTCGCCACGCTCTACAACAAAGTGGAAAAGCGCCAGGAATGGCTCGACTGCGCCATCCAGGGAGCTGAGTTCCTGAAGAAATACGGACACGACGGCAATTTCAACTGGTATTTCTCCCTCGACCGTGAAGGCCATCCGCTGGTGGAGCCTTACAACATTTTCTCTTACACCTTCGCTGTCATCGCCTTCGGCCAGCTCAGCATCGCCACAGGCAACCAGGAATATGCCGACATCGCCAAGCGCACGTTTGACATCGTCCTCTCAAAGGTTGACAATCCGAAAGGCCGTTGGAACAAGGCCGTCCCTGGCTCCCGCGCCCTGAAGAGCTTCGCCCTGCCAATGATTCTCTGCAACGTGGCTTTGGAAATCGAACCACTGCTCGATCCTGCCTTCATGAAGCAAACCATCGACACGTGCATTCACGAGGTCATGGACGTTTTCTACCGTCCCGAACTGGGCCTCATCGTGGAACACCTCTCTGCCGACAACGAACTTGTTGACTGCTTCGACGGACGCCTCCTCAATCCGGGCCACGCCATTGAAGCCATGTGGTTTATCATGGACCTCGGCAAGCGCCTCGGCCGTCAAGACCTCATTGAGAAAGCCGTTGACATCGCCCTCAACGAGGCCAACTACGGATGGGACAAGAAGCACGGTGGCATCTTCTATTTCATGGACCGCCTCGGCCATCCTTGCCAGCAGCTCGAATGGGACCAGAAACTCTGGTGGGTGCACATCGAGACGCTCATCACCATGATCAAGGGCTACCAGCTCACCGGTCGCCAGGAATGCCTTGAATGGTTCAACCGTGTTCACGACTACGTATGGTCGCATTTTGCCGACCCCGAACATCCTGAATGGTTTGGCTATCTTAACCGCCAAGGCGAAGTGTTGTTTCCTCTCAAGGGCGGAAAATGGAAAGGTTGCTTCCACGTGCCACGCGGACTCTTCCAATGCTGGCGCATTTTGGAAGACCTGGCACAGAAATAACACCAGACGGCCCCGCGCCATCTAACGATAAATAGGGATTCCCCTGATGCCGCAGATTCAATTCTGCGACACCAGGGGAATCCCTGTTTTTGAATGAATACCACAAAAACACCAAGTGAAACGCCACAAAAACACCAAGTGAAACGTCACAAAAATACCAATCAAAATACCACAAAAACACCAAACTATTTGCATAATCAACAAGAAATCAGTACCTTTGCAATAAATCAAACAACGAACAATATGAAATATCTCAAAAGAACGGCCGACGAACATTTGAGCTTACTACTAGCCTCTTCAGGAGCCGTACTAATAGAAGGTCCAAAATGGTGCGGCAAGACAACCACAGCTGAGCAACAGGCAAACAGCACTATCAGTCTGCAGGATCCTGATATGCGTGACAAATACCAAGCTACCATTAGGGTAAAACCTTCACTTCTTCTAGCTGGCGACACGCCACGTCTTATAGACGAATGGCAGGAGGCTCCCGTGCTATGGGATTCGGTACGAGCAATGGTTGATAAACGGAATGCGTTTGGACAATTTATTATGACTGGTTCGAATTCCATTGACCCTAATAAGAAAAGCGAATTTATCAAACACTCTGGCAGTGGAAGAATTGCAAAGATGCAAATGCTTACCATGAGTCTCTATGAATCCTTGGAGTCTAACGGCAAGATTTCGCTAAAAGAATTGTTTGACAACAAGGATTTAGACATCGACGGCATAACGTCAGAGATGTCTATTGAAAAACTCGTCTTTGCAGCCTGCCGTGGTGGTTGGCCTGCGTCATTGTATGCCAAGTTCGACAAGGCCAAACTGCAAATAGCCAAGAACTATGTCAAAACAGTATGCAGTACAGATATATCGACAATAGATGGAATCAAGAGGAATGAAAAGGTTGCAAGCACAATACTTCAAAGTTATGCACGCAACATTTCTACATTAGCCAAAAAGAGCGTAGTATATCGAGATGTCAACGAGCATCTGGAAGGTATCAGTACAACTTCTTTCGACATATATATTGATGCTCTTGAACGTTTGTTTGTCATTCAGGACATAGAAGCGTGGAGTCCTGCCATACGTTCTGCATCTGCCATCCGCCGAGGCTTGAAGCGTGAGTTTGTTGACCCTTCCATTGCTGTTGCTGCCTTAGGTTTGTCACCAGAAGCTCTTTATACTGATTTGAAAACATTTGGTTTCTTGTTCGAATGTATGGCTATCCGTGATCTGAAGGCTTATTCACTATCACTTGGCGGTTCCATTTCATATTATCATGACAGATATGATTTGGAAGCCGATGCCGTTCTCCATCTTGATGACGGACGATACGCTCTCATCGAATTCAAATTGGGTAGCCGAGAGATAGAAGAAGGAGCGGAACACCTTAAAAAAATTAAAAGACTTGTGCAAGAGCACAACATGACTGAAAAGCAAATAAAGCTACGTGAGCCAGATTTGCTTATGGTTATAACCGGAGGAGAAATGGCCTACACTCGTCCTGATGGTGTCAAGATAATACCACTTGCTTGTTTGAAGGACTAACTGATATTGCAGTTTGCAGTAAAACGCTATGAAGAATACTATATTTGACCCTTAGTAATGGGAGCCCTGTCTAATCTCCCCGCCAACCTTAATTTGCGAACTTCTCTATAAAATACCAGTACTTGAAAGCATAACATGTCAATAATATAAGACCTTAGAGGGATATAAATAATTATGGCAAAGAAATTTGAAATACGAAACAGTACGGCAGAGTTCCTGACTTTCGTGGCAGAAGGTAAGGAACAAGGCATACAAGTGCTATATAAAGATGAAACAGTATGGGCTACGCAAAAAGCCATGGCCGTGCTTTTTGATTGTTCCGCTGACAACATCGGTTTGCATCTGAAGAACATATATGATACGAATGAATTGAACAAGGAGGCAACTACCGAGAAAATCTCGGTAGTTCAACAAGAAGGTGCGAGAGAGGCTCGGCGCAACACGTTGTTCTATAACCTCGATGCCATTATCTCCGTGGGCTATCGAGTCAACTCCATCCGTGCCACACAATTCCGCCAATGGTGTACCTATGTTATCCGGCAGTTCTCGCTCCGGGGCTATATCATAGACAAGAAGCGCATGGAGAATGGTTCGTTCATAGGTGAGGACTATTTTGAGCATTTAACACCAAGTGAAACACCGCCAAAACACCAAACAGAATACCGCAAAAACACCAAACGATTTGCAGAATCGACAAGAAGGCGGTTTCATTTCATCTTATCATGACAGATATGATTTGGAAGCCGATGCCGTACTCGATCTTGATGACGGACGATACGCTCTCATCGAATTCAAATTGGGTAGCCGAGAGATAGAAGAAGCGAAATATAAAAGTAAAGAAATAACTCCCGAACAAGAGAAACTCTGGTGGGTGCACATCGAGACACTCATCACCATGATCAAGGGCTACCAGCTCACTGGTCGCCAGGAATGCCTTGAATGGTTCAACCGTGTTCACGACTACGTATGGTCGCATTTTGCCGACCCCGAACATCCTGAATGGTTTGGCTATCTTAACCGCCAAGGCGAAGTGTTGTTTCCTCTCAAGGGCGGAAAATGGAAAGGTTGCTTCCACGTGCCACGCGGACTCTTCCAATGCTGGCGCATTTTGGAAGACCTGGCACAGAAATAACACCAGACGGCCCCGCGCCATCTAACGATAAACAGGGATTCCCCTGATGCCGCAGATTCAATTCTGCAACACCAGGGGAATCCCTGTTTTTTTTTGTGAACTACCGCTAAATTATTACGTTCAAGAGGTAAAAATGACCTTGTACCTATCATTGCCCTACCGACAAAACTCTTTTACGAATGGTATGTAATTACCCTCTGGATTGTGACTGCGGTGCGCATTATGGTCATCCAAAATGGCAAAACTGATAAGGCGGTACTTATCCTTAAACTCTGGTTCTTCAAACACCTCGTGGAAGAGCTGGGCTATATGCGAAGGGGGATTGCAAAAGGCTCCACAGCCCAATGCTCCGAGCACAAGTGAGTCGTGGCCATGACGTAATCCTATCCGCAGGATAGTCCGCATCTTATTTTTTGTCCCCTCTATCATATTGTCTGCAAGATGGGTTGCATCTTTCAGGTCAGGACGATTGATGCCCGCCACTGATATGAATGAGAGCCTTTGAGGAGAATCCATCAACTTGTAACCATGATGTTCGTCCTCACGAAAGAGTAAGGCTCCAGGTGTATAGATACCACCGAAATTTCGCTCCAAAGGATAACGCTCGCCTGTACGAACTGGCGTTATATGCTTTGCATACCATACATGATTGATGAAATACTCCGTGAACTGATAGAGCGAGCGGAACAGGTTCGTGCGACGGAAGAGAGTTTCTTCCTGTGCTCCAGCTCCTGTCATCACTCCACCTCCTGGAATCCTGCGACTCGCCATATTTAACACAGCAGGATTGTAGCCTTCATGGGTAAGGCGGACACCTTCTTCCAAACAATCCACATTGCGGACAATAACCTGTGTAGCCATCGGTCTTACAGCGATGTAATCAACACGGAATGCACGGCTATAAAAAGTCGTTTCATGTTCCATGCGTGTAGGGATAGGAAACAGAACACGTCGCCCTTCCTCCGTTGTATAGAATCCTTGATTTACAATTTCTATCGTATTTCGATACTCTTGGACACGCAGTTCCCTTACCTGGTTATATGCAATATGATCACCTTGATTTGCCTTATACATTAAAGGAGCATATTTTGCAAGAAACACATTGGAGTTCCATGTAATTCCATCGTCCATCCTGGTTTGTGTTACATGCTTAACCAAGCACGTGACAAACTCAATCGGAAGGATGATATTTTCCACATCAATGGCATCCATAAAGAGTGGAGCAATCTCCTCATCGCGAAATCCTGCTATACCGCAACCTATTCGTGTGACCAGAAACGTGAGGCGGTTGTGTTCCTTGGCAAAACGGATGAACGCATCTACGTAGGGCTTGATGGGTTCCACACCACCCTGCATGGTAGGGATGGCGTATGTTTGGCCATGCAGACCAACGCCTTCGCCCCATACGGCACCAAACCGCTCATAAGCAAGCCGTGCGGCACCGCCAGCATGTGCGCCTGCCAAATTGCTGCCAAAGACAAATATCTCATTCCCCTTTAATTCCAAAATCCTTTCGGGGGTATATCTTCTGTCGTACATAAATTCCTATATATAGTAATGATTAAAGTGTCTCCGCCAACCTCGACATGTCATCTGCCGTCGGCCGCAAATCGCGCTACTCGCGGCCGCAGGTAACGCTACCACCGGCCGCAGGTAGCGCGACTCGCGGCCGACGGTAGATAACTTGTCAAGGACTTCGGGGAAATATTTTCTTAACGCTTGATGAGCCGAATGGTTTCGTGCTTCATTTTCAGGAAATAGACGCCTCTGCTGAGTGTAGCCACGTTATAGCTGGAAATGCCTGGTTGGTCCACACGAAAGGCACGGACAGGAACGCCGCCAACATTGTAAAGCAGAGTTTCTTCGGGGGCCGATGTCTGCATTGTCAGGATGTCGCCTTGCAAGGCGGCATGCGGGGCGGATGCCGTTGTTGCGGGCGAGGAAATGCCCGTGACTTGCTCGCTCCCAACGACAACCAGACGCGGCGCGAAGATATATCCTGCGGCATTCTCGCGCGAAGCAAATTCTGAAGTACCCTTTCCACCCGTGGCCCGGGCATTCTGGTAGATGTAAACCGAGAGGTCTTTGGCGCCGCTTTTATAGCGCGACAAGGCGTAGGACGTCACATCGAAAGTCACAAAATTGCTGGTCCAATCCTTGCTCGGGATGAAACACGGGGAAGTGGTCTGCTGCGAAAGCACTGAAGGGCCATTGTTCCATGTCACGGCGTTTTCCGTCCACGCTTGCGACTTGAGCGAAGAAACCGTCCACTTCACCTCACTGACTTTTTCGGAGCCGGAAACCACCTGAAAGAGGAGTTTCACTTCGGCTTTGCCAGCGGTTAGGTCAAGGCTGTCGAGGGCTTCGAGCGGGAAACGCACGTAGGCCGCACGGCGATAGTTTGTGCCGTCGTTGCGCACCACAAGCGTTGGCGCGGAACCGAAATTCGTTGTCCCTTGTTTGTCATAAACATAAGCATCGGCCGTTGCAAACGAAGTGGCCACTCCTGGAGCCACCACCACATGGCAGGTTGCCTCAAGGCCATCATCCACCGACACCTTGACGTCGGCTTCACCACTGCGCAAGGCCAAGACACGGCCATTTTGGTCCACACGAACTATCTGGTTGTTGGAACTCTCCCACTTCGTCAACGGACGCGAGGCATTGAGCGGCAGCACAGCGGCCTTGAGCTGAGCAGAGAGGGTGGAGTTGTCGAAGGAGAGTTCGGAGGCACTCAGTGTTAGCGTGTCAACGCGACGGTAGACGGAATCGGGCGTCGATTCGTTGACCACGAAAGCCGACGTTGAGCCTTTGTACATCGTTTCTGTATTGAACTTGCACTTCAGTTCCTTATATTTCAGCGCGGGAAACTTGGCATAGAGGGTCAGAGAATCCAACGCATAGGAGGGGTCGCTCACGAAGGCACGGACTTCCTTGGCGTTAACCTCGCGGAAGAGGGCGGCACAAGGGGCCGTTGCCGACACTTCCATTTCGCCCACTTTGAGTTTGGCGGCGCGATGGAACACGGCCTGCAGCATGCCCAGCGAAGGATTGAACACGGCCTGAACGGAATCGGTGTTCACGACCAAAAGACTGTCGATGCGTTCGCGGGCATCGCTGATGTTGCCAGTGTTGGGCACGATATAATAGGCGTATGTTGCGCCGGAGGGTTGCTTTCCGTGGTTGAGATAGAGTTTGAACACACGCTTCTTCTGCATCGTCGTGTTGGAAGAGGCGGAATCCACGGATTTCCACGTGCCGCTCTGTATGGTGTCGGAAAGGACGACATCCCCACCCTGCGGGAAAAAGTATGAGATGCTGTCGTGGTTCACCCATGCGACATCATTGCGCGACACCTGCCAAGCGGCAGTGAGGGTTTCAGAGGAACGGCCGTCGGCGGCTGCAAGGGAGATTGGTCCGGAAGAAAGACACTGGTTGATGGTGGTGTGAACCGCATTGGCGTTCGACGAACGGATGTCGCTGCCCAGACAAACCACCTCGTTGTCGAAGAAAAACCAGCTCTTCTTGGCCTGCGTGTTGAGGGAATATTCGGTGTTGTTCATCTGATAGGTCATCACGCCGTACGTGCCGTCGCTCACGCCGCCCGTAAAGGTGCTCTGCCCCTTCGTGCCCCACTGCCGCGGCTGAGGAATGGCAGAGACGGCCGGCATGGTTGTTCCCGGCAGATGCGCCCAATCCCAAACGACGGAGATGTCGGCATATTCCTTGCCTGTGCGTGCAATCCACGTGCTGCCCTCGGTCATGAAATAGCCTTTGAGGTTAGCGCCGTTTCCGTTTTCGCAACGAAGTGTGCGCGTTGAAGCGGTGCGCACGTCGATGTTGTAGCCTGGGCGCTGGTGAACGGTGTAATCTGCCCGCCAGTAGTGGCGATGGAAGGGCGCAACACCATAATCCGGCTGCTTGCTGCCTTTCAAACGGAGCGTGGCGGCGTTGAATTCCTCTGCATGTGCGCGGTCGAGGTCGGTCATGGCTGTGGTTATCGTGGAGAAACTGCTGCGCAACATGCCGTTTGGAAGGGCCACACTGCGCCCGACGTTGTTGAACGACATGTATTGGCCACGCACGCTTGGCAAGTAGCCGTGACGCACAAAACCGCTAATATAATCCAAATAGTCGCCTTGCTCGGCATAGGACGTGCCGACAAGATAATAGGCCACTTTGATGGTGGCTGTCAGCACCGAACCGCCATAGCCACCGGCATAAAGCTGCATGCCGTGTTGGAGATAGCTGTAGTCGCTCTGCAGTCCCTCTCCCGTATTGAATTTCACAGGGAGAAAAAACTGGTTGACGGCAAAATCAAGGTTGCTTTTGTCTTTCTGGAGCGCCGTGCGATAAATCCATTGCAGGGCAATGTCCATTTTGTTGGCGCCAGAACCTTGCGACCCGCTTTGATTGGGCCCTTTGCTGATGCTCTTCTGCCACGCGAGGATATTTTTTTCCGTTGCTTCAGGAAGTTGCTTCTCGCCACTGCGCATCAGGCAGAGAATCACACCCATCTCCTGCGGCCAACCGATTTCCCAATACCACCAGTTGGTGCTGACTGGCTTCTTGGCATACCAATAATTGAGTCCACTGACAATCTGTGCATACAGTTTCTCGTCTCCCTTCAATGCGCTCTCCGGCGCCACATAAGCCACGGCAAGGGCTTTGAGGCGGTTGAGATGTTTCATGGCAGGCCAATTGGTCTGCGAGTGGGAAGCATAATCGACATCAGACCAAGAGCCGTTGTCTTTCATACTGCTCTTATACTCCTTGGCCGAAGCAACCAACGAAGAGACTTTACTTGTGGAGAGTTCGCGGGCCACGACGTTGTCGATGATTTGCTGAAACACATCGGCACTGGCTGGCAAGGCGGCGCTGGAAATGGCCAACGTGAGCAGGGCACGTTTCGCGTTGCGTAAAAAGCCGCCACGCACGGAATAGCTGTTCTTTTTCATGGAATGTTTGTTATTGGGTTTGCAGAAACAAGCAGACAGTTGGTAAGTAGGTGTCAAAAGAAAATCTGGCATCTGCCTGCCGCACAAAATTACGAAAGACTGGCAGATTGTCAAAATCATTTATGGTTTTCTTCAAGTAATGGTGAGACCTTTTCCCGTGCGCCACAAAAACTATCAAAACGTCTTTCCTGTGAAATCCGAGAACGCCGTCAAAACGAATAATCCCCCTGAGAAAAAAATTCTCAGGGGGATTATTTCGTTTTTCTTAGTAATGGTGAAATTACTTATCTCAAATCGAGCTCGTCGATGACATAGGAAGAACCGCCGAACTTGTCAATGATGAAGAGCACGTAGCGGATGTCAACGTTGATGCAACGCTGGAGTTGCGGGTTGAACTTGAGGTCGCTTGAGAGGCTCTCGATGTTGCCGTCGAAGGCCAAACCGATGAGTTCGCCCTTGGCGTTGAGCACGCCGGAACCGGAGTTGCCGCCCGTGATGTCGTTGTTGGAGAGGAAGCACGTAGGGAGCTTGCCGTCTTCGCGGGCATAGCGTCCGAAGTCTTTCTTCTCATAGAACTGGCGTAGGCGCTCGTTCACGAAGTAGTCGCTCTCCGTTTTGCTTTCTTTCTCAAACATGCCGTCGAGCACGGTGCGCCAATCGTAGCGAACAGCATCGCGCGGCTTGAGGTCGGTCACGTGGCCATAAGTCATGCGAAGCGTGAAGTTGGCATCAGGGGCTTTTGCCCAATCGTACATCTCGCAAAGGCCGCGCACGTAGATGCGGTCGAAGGCACGGCGCTTGGCGTTGTATTCCTTCATCGGCGCTGAAAATTTCTCAATATATTCTGCAATGGCCTTCTGCTCGCGCACCAATGGGTCGGCTTCGAGAAGGTCGGCATCGTTCTTGGCCAAAGCCTCAGCCAAGCGGGCGCTGTCGGTGAAGAGACTCATGTTGTAGACAGAGTCGATGGTTGCCTCCCAGTTGCGTCCCTCAGCCAAGAATGCCGGCACTGCCGGGAGTTTGTGGGCCTTGAGGAAATAAGGGAAGAGAAGCTTCACCTTGCCGTAGTCGATGTCGTGCTTTGTCTTATCGTGGTTGCCAGCAGCGGCGAGGATGGCCGCCTTGGCAGCTTCGATTTTCTTGGCCTTGCCGCCCTTGAGTGCCTCACGGTAATTTTCGATGAGACGAGTTGGGAAATGAAGTTCCTGCTCTGAAAGCGTGATGCGGAAGAGAGCGAGATCGTGGACGTTGTCGCCAAAGGTCTTACAGAGCTGGTCGATGCTGTCGATGACATGCAGGTATTCTGGTTTGCCGGCCTTGGCGGCGAAAGCGCGGAACTGTGCTTCTTCGGCCTTCTTCTGGTCGATGAGGCGGATTTTCTCAACGGCTTCGTTCATGCCACCATAGTTCTTGACGGCATTTCCCCATGAGAAATATTCGTCTTCGAGCAAGAGACGAAGCTCATCGCTCTGGTCCATAAGTTGCTTGTAATAGTTGAGCAACGGATTGCCGGCCAAAACGATGGGGGCGTTCATCTGCTGCGTGCGCAAAGCCACTTCAGAAGCCGTCAAGTATCGGCTCGTACTTCCAGGGAAGCCCATGATCATGGTGTAGTCTTTGTCGTTGATGCCCTTGAGCGAAATGGGCAGATATTTCTTCACCTTGAGCGGCACGTTCTTCTCGCTATAGGGCGCGGGCTGGCCGTTTTTGTCGGCGTAAATGCGGAACATGGCGAAGTCGGCGTTCTGACGCGGCCAAATCCAGTTGTCGCTGTTGCCGCCAAACTGGCCCACGTTGTAGGGCGGGTTGGCCACGAGGCGGATGTCGCTATAGGTCTGCTCGAAGAAGGCATAAAACTGATTGCCGCCGAAATAAGGCACAATACGCACATCCATACCCTTCTTCTTGGCCAAGTCGCTCTTCTTCAGCAACTTTTTGGCCATAGGTTCGAGAAACGCCTGGCTCTGACGCGTATAGTCGTCGGCCTTCTGCTTGGCAGCTTCAGCCTCAACCTCTGCCGTCACGTCAACGATGCGCACAACGAAGGTGAAAGTGAGGCTCTCCGGCGTGCGGAGCTCTTCGGCGCGGCTCTTGGCAAAATAGCCGTCCTTCATGTAGTCGTGGCCGATGCCGCTCATTTCGTGAACGTAAGAGAAGCCGCAGTGGTGGTTGGTCAGGATGAGACCATCAGGGCTCACCACCTCACCGGTGCAACCGCGACCGAAGATGCCGATGCACTCACGCAACGAAGGCGACGTTTCGCTATAAAGCGCCTCTGGCGGCAACTGAAGTCCTGCGCGACGCAGAGAGTCTTCAAGGTGCTGCTGCTTCATGAGTTTGAGCAGCCACATGCCTTCATCGGCACGGGCGCTGGAGAGACACAGCACGAGGGCTGTGCAGAAGAGTAAGATTTTCTTCATTTGCAGTGTTTTGAAATTATTGATTATGTGTGTGATTAATTTCAAATGACAGGCAGGGGCGTTCCAATGGTTTGAAACACCCCTTATATATAATATGCAGAACCAAGGGATTTCCAGAAACATTTTTCAGGCATCCCCCTCAGCCTGCTTACAATCGCACCTTAACTCCGCCCATCAACATAAATCCTGGCTGGCGAACGTTAGCAAGGTCGTAATAGCGATGAGACGTGAGGTTGGTCATGTCAACGAATAGATCGTAATGGGGCTGCGTCCAGCTAACGCGGCAATCAAGCAAGGCGTGAGCGCCATAGGGATGCAGCTCACCAGTCGAGATGCCGTTTTCATACCGCAGGTAGGCACCTTCGCGGTCTTGCACGCGGAGGGTCCAAAGGGCCGAGAGGTCGGAAATGATGCGGTGGGACAAACTGGCCGTAAACTTGTGGCGCAGATATTCCAGGGCATAGTTCGACTTGAAATAGTCCTCTCCGGCACGGCGGTGCTGGTGCAGGTAGGCATACGATGCCGTGAAACGCGAGAGCGGCTGGCGCTTGCCCAGCCACTGGTTGAAGTCGACAGCCACGGAAGCCGAATAGCCCATATTGTCGAGGCTGAACGATGTGGCATGGTAGATGTCGGTGGCAGAACGCATCACCCAGTCTATCATGTTGGTGCCACGATTGAAATGGCCGTCAACGGAAAGCGCCACAACACGCGTGTTCCAGGAGGCACCAAGGCGGAAGGAAGAACTCTCTTCGGGACGCAAACCGACGTTGCCTTCCTGGGTGGGACTCTTATAATAGAGGTCCGTGAATGTTGGCAGGCGCATCGACTTATTCCACGAAGCGAAGATTTTCACGCCCTGGGTGGGACGATAGCTCACGTCGACTCCCGGATAGAAGGAGAAATGGCGCGAGGCGGCGGTGTTCTTCTGCGCCATCACACCGGCAGAGAAGGTCCACTGCTGCAACACGACATTGTGCTCCACGAAATAACTCATATTGGTGCGGCTGTCGTGTTTGGTGTAAAACACACCGTCTTCACCCGGCACGGCGAAATGCTGGGAAGCGTCCATCGGACGTCCCAAGTTGGTGCTGTAAATGCCTTCTTCGCGCATCTCCGCTCCGACGGCCGTACGTCCCAACGCCCAAGAGGTCCAGGCGTTGACGCCGGCGGTGTAGACATCGTTGCGGTTGAAGTTCTCGCCAGTCTTGGTGTTATGGATGAGTTGATAATGGTCAACATTTCTCAACCACGACACCTGCGGAACGAGATGCACGCGTCCCTTCGTTTCGGCCTTGGCGCTCAAGAGATAGCGCCGCGTAGCTTCCCACTGGTTGGGATAGGCACCGGAATAGAAGGTGTTGGCGCCGAAGTCTTGCGACGTGATGCCGGCCTGCGTTTCGAGTTTGAAGGCCTCATCTTCGTAATGTCCTTGCCAGAAGGCTTTGATGCCGCTGAAATTTCCGTTTTTGACGGCACCATCGGAACGGCGGTAACCGACGGAGGCCGAAGTGGTGAAGCGCGGACCGATTTGCCAAGCCGTGCGTCCCTCGGCCAACAGCGTCCCATAGCTGCCGCCCTGAACGGAGAGCGACAACGGACTGCCCCCATGCCGCGTCACGACATTGACGGCGCCGGAGAAAGCCTGACTGCCGAAGACGCGCGAAGCCGCGCCCTGAAGGATTTCTATGCGCTCAATGTCGTCGAGGTTTAGCGGGAAATCGGCGGCATTATGCCCCGACTGCGGATTGTTGACCGCCACGCCGTTGACCAAGATGGTGAGTTGGTCGAAAGTGCCGCCGTCTACGCTGAGATCGGTCTGGACTCCGAAGCCCCCGCGCTGGCGGACGTCGACACCTGCTGCCAACTTGAGCACATCGTTAATACTCGTGACACCCGCCGCCGCGAGATCACGGCGTGTGAGTGTCATCACTTGTCGGGCAACAACATCTGTTGCCAAAGGTGCACGCGAAGCTGATACAACGGCTTCGTCGAGACGCGTGTCGTTGTCGTCGAAGTGCGACGCCAGTGTGTCGCCTCCCTCAACGCCACAACCCGTTGCGGCCATCAACCGTGGCGTTGCGCTGAGCAGTGTTGCCACGCCGAGCACACCGATACGCACCTCACGTCCCAGACAGGAAAAGAGGGCGTAGCCTTTACGGTTGAAATGACGGAACGTGAGCGTTGCGCCTTTCTGTGTTTGTGATGATAACATAAAATAAATTATTTAATTACACTGACATGCCTCTCCTCGGCAGCCTCAAACCGATGCCGCCTGAACAGACGCATATCAGCCCGCAAAGTTAGTAAAAAAAGATGACATGGAGGGTAAAGCCTGCGGGCCTGCATTCCCCAACGCCCCAAATTGGAAACCCTTGTTCTCAACGCGGAAAGATGCCGCCCGGCCAAACGCTGGGCAAACGCCGGCCACGCCATCCCGTCTGCCCGAAAAAAGAATCCCCGCCTGACCGGGCCGTTACGGCAACCCAGTCAGGCGGGGATTATAAATTTTCAATTTTCCAGATTAGTAATGGTGAAACGGTTTCATCATTACTTTTTAGGCAATGCTCAGCAACTCCACATCGAAGATGAGCGTAGAGTTGGCAGGAATGTCTCCCGCTTTGCACGCGCCATAGCCAGCGGCGGCAGGGATGCAAATTTCCCATCGGTCGCCGGGAACCATGCGTGGCAAGGCAATCTGCCAGCCGGTGATGACGTCCTTGAGACGGAAGGCGGCAGGGATGCCAGTGCGGCGCGTATCATCAAAGACACGGCCCGTGATGAGGCGGCCCGTATAGTGTACGCTCACCACACTGCGGATGTTTGGGTGACGGTCGCCCTCGCCAGAGGCGATTCTGCGAGCGCGCACGCCGCAAGGCATTTCAATGATTTCCTCGCCCTCGCCGAATGTTTCCACGAAGGCTTCATTACGCTGTATGTAGTCTGTTTTCTTTGACATAAACGGATTTTCCATTACGCCATTTCCTTTCTCGAAGAAGAAAGGATCGGCAATATTCTATAAGTTAGGCACATGAACATGCCCACACACCACTGTTTATCCTTTTTTAATTTTTTTATACTCCATTGGAGATATTCCCATTATCTTATGGAAGAGACGAGAGAAGTAGTAATTGTCTGCAATGCCGACTTTATAACAAATCTGATTGATTTTCATATCTGTGAAATCAAGTAACTGGCAGGCCTTTTGTATCTTAAGCTGATTAAAATAGGCAAGAGGCGAAGAGCCAGTTCGCTGACTGAACAAGACTGAAAAATATGAAGACGAATAGCCTATATGCCGAGCGATTTCACTTAAAGACAATTTCTTCTCAATGTTTTCCTGCATATAATGTATGGCGGCCGTTACGATATCCACCTGCTTATCATACTCTGATACCACATCCCGATATTGCTGCATATAGCGCAGCGTGCCCAAATAATGGTGAAAGACAGAGCAAGCATAGAGCAGGTTTTCACGACCATACCCCATTTTCAATGTGTGATAGATTTCTTCAAACATATCAATACGGTCACTGATGCGAGAATGAACGGAGGGTCTGACTCCAATTGGAGAAGCGGCTTGGTGGGCAAATTCTGAAGCCAACTTCCCTTTGAAGTGAATCCAATAAATCGTCCATGGATTCTCCATATTGGCACCATAGGCATGCGGTTCTCCAGCAGGCAAGACGAAATATTGGTTGGGGGTTATCTTATGTTCTCGATTTCTCAACCTGTACCAGCCTTCGCCATCTACACAATAAATCAAGACGTACTGGTCTATCGGCTCTGTCCGTTCGCGGAAATGATACAAAGCTTTTGGATAATAGCCAATATCCGTTATATAGAGAAGGGAAGCCACCACGTCTGTTTCCATTTCTCTGAGAATGGAAATGGGAAGAACCAAGGCACGTTCCCCACTAAATCCCTCTTTTAGCTTAATCATATTCCGGTTGATTTTGATGTTGTAAAAAGAAAAGGCACCTACCCACTGGACAAATTTACATAAAAAAATTTGATTTGTAATGATATGTAATGGTGAAAGAAAAAGTTGAGCATTTTTTGATCTGTATTTTTGTTGGTTTTTGGTATTTGTCATCGGGCGTATAGCCTGTTTCAAGTTTCAAAAGCGGCAAGAAGACAGGGTATAAGAGAAACGCGACTTTCTCAGTGGCTATCAATTTTGCTCAAGCTATTTTATTATCATGACCTAAGCCAGATGGTCTTCTTTTCGCAAAATAGTCCATCATGCCACATAAAAAATCCATTTCCATTTGAGAAATAAATTGGTAATTTTGCAAAGTACTTAAGGCACTATCTACTACTTTTTTATATCTACTTATGAAAAAAAAATTACATCTTCTTTTGGGGATTATTTCGATTAGCGGAACACTATGCTCATGTCAAGGGAATATTGAGTGGAAGGAAGATACATCAGCAAGCGATTTGCAGTTTGCACAATTGAGGAAAAGCTGGGACGAAGGAATCCCATTAGGCAACGCGACTGTCGGAGCTTTAATCTGGCAAAGGGGAGCGAACCTGCGCCTCTCTCTGGACCGCACCGACCTTTGGGACCTCCGCCCAACGGATAGTATCTCTGGCCCTAACAACCGTTTTTCATGGGTTTGCAGCCAGGTGCAAAAGGGAGACTATTTGCCTGTTCAAAAGAAATACGACTGGCCTTACGACCAACTTCCCGCTCCTTCGAAATTACCGGGAGCCGCCATTGAGTTTTCTTTGGAAAAACTTGGCAAGCCGAGCGACATCCATCTATACTTGAACAATGCTTTATGCGAGGCACGCTGGGATAACGGCACAACGTTGAAAACATTTGTTCATGCCAATGAGCCTGTCGGCTGGTTTGTGTTCGAAAACCTCCCTGACTCCATACGCCCCAGTTTGATTACGCCGCAATACAACAAGTCAGAAGATACAGGGGACAATGGCCCTGTGACAGGTTTAGACCTGCGTCGCCTGGGATATGAACAAGGAATGCTGCGAACTGACGAACGGGAAATAACCTATCATCAGCCAGGTTGGGGCGGATTTTATTACGACGTGAACGTACGTTGGAAACAAAAGGGCAAAAAAATGTTTGGTGTTTGGAGCGTCTCTTCTTCATTGTCGTCCAGCAAAGCTTCGGAAGAAACTCAGCAGGCTCTGGAGCGTGGGGTGGCCACAGACTACAACGACCACATGGATTATTGGAACAACTATTGGAAAGCCTCTTCCATTTCCATTCCCGATTCTGTTTTGCAGAAGCAATACGACAATGAAATGTATAAATTCGGGGCGGCTTCCCGTGAAAACTCTTCACCAATCTCTCTGCAGGCTGTATGGACTGCCGACAATGGTAAACTTCCACCATGGAAGGGCGATTATCATCACGACCTAAATACTCAGTTAAGCTATTGGCCTGCTTATATGGGCAACCATTTGCAGGAAGAGATGGGGTATCTGAACACGCTTTGGAACCAACGTGAGGTTTATAAAAAATACACGAAGCAGTACTTTGAGTGCGATGGTATGAATGTTCCAGGCGTTTGCACATTGACTGGCGAACCGATGGGTGGCTGGATTCAGTATGCCATGTCGCCAACGGTGGGCGCTTGGCTGTCGCAGCATTTTTATTTGCATTGGAAATACTCTGCCGACAATGTCTTCCTCAAAGAACGGGCTTATCCGTTTACGAAAGATGTGGTGACTTTCCTCGAACAGCTTTCCAAGGTTGACAAACAAGGCGTTCGCCGTCTGCCGATTAGCTCAAGTCCAGAAATCTTCGACAACAGCATCAGAGCTTGGTTCACGGACATGACCAACTACGACCTTTCCCTGATGAAGTTTGCCTTCAAAGCTGCTTACGAAATGGCTGTTGCTCTGCAACTGAACGACGAGGCTGCCCATTGGAAAAAGATTGGAGACGAGTTGCCAGCTTTTGATGTGGACGAAGAAGGTTCTCTGACCTTCGCCAAAGGTTTCCCATATAAGGCATCGCATCGCCACTTTTCACACGCCATGGCCATTCACCCATTAGGATTGCTCGATTACAGCCAGGGGGAGGAATCCAAAAAAATCATCAATGCAACTCTCAAACGCCTGAAGGATATTGGGCCAGACTGGTGGTGTGGTTATTCCTATAGTTGGTATGGCAATATGAAAGCTCGTGCATTTGACGGCGAGGGGGCTGCTAAGGCACTGAAGACTTTTGCCGAATACTTCTGCTTGCCTAACACCTTCCATGCCAATGGCGACCAAACAAAAAGTGGTAAGTCAAAGTTCACCTATCGCCCGTTCACGCTCGAAGGAAACTTTGCCTTTGCTTCAGGAATCCAAGAGATGCTGATGCAGAGCCATACAGGAGTTATCAGGATTTTCCCGGCAGTTCCTGCATCATGGCAAGACATCTCTTTCCAGAATCTGCGTGCCATGGGAGCCTTCCTTGTGTCTGCCGAACAAAAAGGTGGCAAGGTGCAGCAAATCAGCATTTATCCAGAACAGGGCGGAACTTGCCGTATTGCTTTGCCTGCGTCTATGCGACGTGGAGAGCCGACGGTATCAGGCAATAAGGGTGATGTAACTCGTGAAGGCGAAGTGCTGGTGATTCAGACTCAGAAAGGTAAAAGGATAATAATAAATTAACTGAAGTCTTCCTGGATAAAGATTATGATTTTATATCATTAATAATTGAGCCCCTTTTAAAGTGGGCTCAATTATTAATTTCATTGAATTAGCAAGGATGAAATATGCAAGGTTCATAGTGTGTTTGATATCTTTCTTTTTGCCCGTATTATGTATGTACAAGACGGTTATATATGTTGACCCTGCTGTGGAATCATCATATACAAATGGTAGGATTGATACGCCGTTTTCAACATTAGAGTCTGCTTTAAAATATGTGCAACAATTAAGGGAAAGCGGAAATAATGATGAAATCGAAATGGTATTCCGTGCCGGTAAGTATTATTTCGAAAAAGGATATCTACTGGATGCAAGTATGTCAAATTAATCAAGGAAACTTGCTGAAATCACAGCTCCGTATTTATAACAAATAGTGTATAACATATATCCTACTACCATGTTGAACAATAATAATTTACATATAAAAGGAATATTTAAAAAAACGTTTGGTTTGGTTCTTCTGAGTTGCATATTTAGCAATGTTCCTACAGTTGCTTTGGCACAAAAGGTGGTATTTCCACAGCAGAAGCAAGCAGGAGTGGCAGCATTGAAGGCTGAACCCCGAAAATTTGTGCTTTCAAACAGTCTGTTGGAAGCATCATATTCTATAGTTGATGGCAAACTGCGCTTCGACGGATGCAGTGCTATGGACTTGTTGCCATCAACCGATTTGTTTAGCGTGCGTCTTGCTGACTGCACCGAGTTCTCGTCTTCCGACATGAAGCTCGTGAGCGTCAATGGCGAGACCTACATGGCAGACACCAAGGCCGCCAAAGGCTCAGAACGATTGGGCGGCAAGGGTGTTAAGGCTATCTTCACACGTGGTAGCATCAAGGTGGAATGGCGAGCCGTTTTGCGTGATGGCTCACACTATCTTCGTACGGAGATGAACATTTCTTCTGACAAGGATGTGCGCATGGACAACATCAAGCCTATGATATATGCTGTTGACAACCGCAAGGCAAAATCAGCTCCGGTTGTTGTAGGCAACACTCGTGGTGCCGTGCTTCTCAGCGACAAGATTTTTGCTGGTCTTGAGACACCGATGGGTGTCAATACTAACAATGTGGATTCAGCAGACATCGCCACTATCAATAGCCGTGATGTGATTCCAATGATTGGCAACTGGGTGCGCCACACTACGTTGAGAGCTGGCAAGACTTGGAATGTCAGCAGTGTTGTGGGTATAGTTGCCGAGGGGCAGCCACGCCGCTCATTCCTTTGCTACAGCGAGCGTGAACGTGCTGCCGCATGGCATCCTATGACCATCTACAACTCATGGGATGAACTAAACATCGACCGTAACAATGCTCCAGGCAATCTTGGCAAGTATGATCCCGAAGACAAGTTGAATCTCAAGGGGGATTATTCTGGCAATATGACCGCTGTACAATGCGAGGATGTCGTGAGCAATTGGAAGAAGAAGTTCTATGATGTTTACGGCAAGGCTCCAGTAGCCTTCGTTTTTGATGATGGCTGGGATGCTTATGGCACATGGACATTCAATCCCAACTTCCCCGAAGGTTTCAAGAATGTTGACCGAATGGCACAAGAGATGGGTGTAGGTATTGGTGCATGGCTCGGACCTGTAGGCGGATACGGAGCAAGCGGTGAGTATCGTCGTGGCTATTGGAGTGGACGTGGCGGCATGCAGCTCAGCAATCCAGCCTACTACGACTACTTCGTGAAATGTTCCATCGACATGATAGACAAGTACGACTTCCGTTTCTTCAAGTATGACGGTATCAGTGCTCAGTTCACTTCTGTAGGCCCCGACATGACAGACGCAGGATTGGAGAACTGCGAAGCCATCATCAGCATAGAGAACGATGTGCGCAAGAAACGTAAGGACATATTTTTCAACACCACCGTGGGCACATGGGCTTCACCGTTCTGGTTTCATGTAAGCGATGCTATATGGCGACAAGAGCAAGACTACGGCACAATCGGAGTGGGCGACGACCGTGAGCAGTGGATTACCTATCGCGACCGTCTTGTTCACCAGAACTTCATCGACCGCTCACCCATCTGTCCTATCAATACACTGATGACCCACGGTGTGTTGCTGTCACGCTTCGGCGCTGTGTCCAAGACCATGGACTATGACGGCATTGTGCGAGAGATACGCTGCGCCTTCGGTTGTGGCTCGTCAATGGTTGAGCTTTACACCGACTACAAACTCCTCGACGAGATAAAGAACCGCAAGGGCAAGAAAGGAATGCTGTGGAAGGAACTTGCTATATGTATGGATTGGCAGGAGCGCAATGCCGACGTGCTGCCCGACATCCATTGGGTAGGTGGCAATCCTTGGGATGGCAAGAAAGCCAATATCTATGGTTGGGCTGCATGGAACGGCAAGAAAATAGTGCTCACTCTGCGCAATCCAGACATTGCCGAACAGACTCTCACAACTACCTTGCGCAAGGTGTTTGACATTCCCTCGTACATCAAGACTTCAGTCAAACTGCGCAGCTCATTCGCCGACCAGCACATAGGCAAGGGTGGCATAAGTGGTCTGCCTGTAGGCAAGGCTGTGGACATCGACAAGGATATAACCATATCAATGCCAAAGTCATCGGTGTTTGTCTTCGAGGGTATTGACAAGGGCAACTTCGATTTTGGAGAAGCCAATTAACACAAAGAAAACTCTATATAGTAACTGGAGCCTATTTTTTTAAGTGGGCTCAGTTATGTTTGTAAAACCCTGTAAACTATTCTATTAAACAAAACAATCAAGCCGAAGAATATGGAAACAGTAACAGCAAAACAACGAATCATGTATTTGGACTTTCTGAAAGTCATCGCCATATTTCTAATGGTGGCAAACCATTGTGTGGACAATGTGACCCCTGCTGAACGCGCACTGCCGTGGTATAATCTTTGGGGCAGTGTTTACAATTCTTTCACACGCCCAGCAATACCACTGTTTATGATGGTAACCGGAATTCTGCTGCTTCCCACAAAAATGGACATGGGCAGTTTCTACAAAAAACGAATATCAAGAGTTCTCATTCCATTCCTTGTATGGTCGGTGCTCTACAACCTGTTCCCTTGGTTTACTGGACTGTTGAACTGCGAGCCAGAGACTATCCATGTGTTCTTTAAGTGGGCCGACACCTCGCAGGCGTTTGACGATGCCCTGCGAAACATCCTTATGATACCATTTAACTTCTCGGCTTTTGCCGTTCAGATGTGGTATATATACTTGCTCATTGGCATTTACCTTTATATCCCAGTGTTCTCCGCTTGGGTGGAGAAGTCGGACAAACGTTCACAGCGCATCTTCCTTGCCATATGGGCTGTATCGTTGTTTGTTCCCTATTTGAGGAATTATCTCACAGAGAATCTATTTGGCGAATGTTCATGGAACGAGTTTGGGCTATTCTATTATTTTGCAGGTTTCAGCGGCTACATGTTGCTGGGATACCATTTGGTTAAATACCCACTGCAAATGTCGAAAGTTTCGAAATATGCATTGGCAGCCATAGCCTTTGCCATAGGTTATGCCGTTACGCTCATCGGTTTCAAGAATGCTACGGCAGTAGAGGGACAGTCGGAAGCCATGGTTGAGTTGTTCTTCACGTATTGCAGTCCCAATGTGGCACTTATGAGTTTTGCAGTCTTCTTAATCTGCAAGGACATACGCTTTACAAACAAGAGGGTCAATCGGTTCATCAGTCAATTCTCCATCTGCACATTTGGCATCTGGATGTGTCACTACTTCTTTGTCGGACCTGTTTTCCTGTTATTCAAATCATGCGAGATGCCGGTCCTTCTCAAAGTCTTCTTTGAAAACATCTTAGTTCTGCTTGCTTCTTTTGTCTTGGTATACTTGGTTCGTTCCATGGGTACTTTCGGCAAGAAAATAATGGGATAGCAACTAAGTAATGGTAAGTAGGTGTTCAAAATTATTTTATAGTATCCATGCAGGGGAGAACCTGTCTGATATTGCCTTACCGTATTCTTTTGCCCCTACATCTGCCTTTCATCAGTCACGTAGCCCACTACGCTCCTTCTTCAAGACAACTGTAGGAACAAAATAATACGGCAATTCAATATAAACTAATTTTGAACACCTACTTAAAAAATAACTTGACCAATTTTGTGGAGCAAGGAATTATTTCTTATGTCCTGTCAAAATTGGTCAGCTTTTTCTTTCACCACTACTAAATACCAAAATATTATTGAACAATGAAAAGAATACTATTATTAAGCCTATGCCTGTTAACCTTTTCTTTTCAACCCACTTGGGGACAGAAGAAGGCTTTGGCTGAATCTCGTAATGTCATACAACGTACTACGGGAAAATCGAATCTGCCCATATCTTTAGTATTGAAACCAGGTAAAGGGAAGCTTGAGGGTAAAACTTTTTTTAAGTATCGGGTAGACCATGGTGTATTGAAGATAGAGGGAAATAGTCCTGTGGCGTTGTGCCGTGGATTCTACGATTTTGTGAAGAGCAACCATGCAGGACTTTACAGTTGGTCGGGCAATAACATCCGTTTTCCTCAGCAGCTGACAGAGGGGACGGCGAAGGAAGTGACATCTCCGTTTGCACATCATTATATGTTCAACGTTTGCACGTATGGATATTCCATGCCCTACTGGGATTGGGAACGTTGGGAAAAGGAAATTGACTGGATGGCGTTACACGGCATTGATATGCCCTTGGCATTGGTCGGCTATGAAGCGATTATTGCCCGTGTATGGAAGAAGATGGGTCTGACTGATGAAGAGATAAACAGCTATTTTGTCGGCCCCGCCCATTTGCCTTGGATGCGTATGGGAAATGTGAGTGGCATTGACGGTCCTCTTAACGAAGAGTGGCATCGCCAACAAATAGCGTTGCAACACAAGATACTGAACCGTATGAAAAGTCTGGGTATGAAGCCTATATGCCCTGGATTCCCTGGTTTCATTCCTGAGGCATTCAAGCGCATTTACCCAGATTTACACATCATCCAGACCCACTGGGGCGGAGCATTCTGCAACTGGATGATTTCTCCACAGGAAGAGCTGTTTTCAAAAATCGGAACGGCATTCATCAGAGAGTGGGAGAAAGAGTTCGGAAAGAATGAGTATTATCTGGTGGACAGTTTCAACGAAATGGACATTCCTTTTCCTGCCAAGGGCTCAAAAGAGCGTTATGAACTGCTTGCCTCCTATGGCGATAAAGTTTATCAGTCCATTCGTAAGGGAAACCCTGATGCCGTATGGACTATGCAAGGCTGGATGTTTGGCTACCAACGCCACATCTGGGATTATGAAACTTTGGGAGCCTTGGTTTCCAAAGTGCCTGACGACAAAATGCTTTTGCTGGATTTGGCAGTAGACTATAACAAACATTTCTGGCATTCGGAAGTAAATTGGGAGTATTACAAGGGATTCTATAATAAGCCTTGGGTGTATAGCGTCATCCCGAGTATGGGAGGCAAGACGGGCATGACTGGTATTCTTGATTTCTAAGCCAACGGACATCTTGAAGCGTTGTCTTCTGCCAATAAGGGGCGTTTGCTGGCACACGGCATGGCTCCAGAAGGCATAGAAAACAATGAAGTCATCTATGAATTGTTGTCAGATGCTGGATGGTCGGACAAGGAGACAGATATTCATGGATGGCTGAAAGAATATTCTTGCAACCGTTATGGCAGCTGCCCTACGGCTGTTCGCCGATGCTGGGATTTATTGTTGGAGTCGGTCTATGGCACATTTACCGACCATCCCCGTTATAACTGGCAGTTCCGTCCTGGCACTGTACGCAACGGCTCAATCAACATCAGCCCTTCATTCTTCAAGGCAATCGAGTCATTCGTTGACGCAAGCGGCCAGATGAAAGGCAATCCGCTTTATTTAGCGGACTTGGCTGAACTGACAGCACTCTACTTAGGCGGCAAGGCTGAACTCTTGGTGAAGGCAATAGATTGGCAATATGAGATTGGCGATACGGCACGGGCGACAAAATTCGAGAAAGACTTTGAACATATCATGCTCGGGATGGATGCATTGCTGTCCACTCACCCCACATTGCGTTTGGAACGTTGGATTGATTTCGCCCATAAACAGGCTGTGACTCCCGAACAACGCCGACAGTATGAAAGAAATGCAAAACGTATCGTCACGATTTGGGGGCCTCCGGTAGACGACTACTCTGCAAGAGTATGGTCGGGCCTGATTCGCGACTATTATTTGCCGCGCTGGAAACGCTATTTTGCAAGTAGAAAGAAGGGCGTTGGCTTCGACTTTGCAGCATGGGAAAAGAATTGGGTAGAGTCGGATGGGTGTTCTTCGCAGACACCTCCTGCCGATGTAGTAAATACAGCTCGTTCGTTGATGGATTATGCTGCATTCATAACTCCGGCCTTGATTCCCAGCGGCAAGAAAGGCCAAGTGGGAACGTGGACTATTGCTCCCAGAAAAGCAGAAACCATATCATTTCAGCTTCCAGCAAATATGCTTGATAAACTTTCTGCCATTCAGATAGAAAAGAAAGGTGGAAAAGGCATGGTCGTTTGCTACGGTTTGAAACTGGTTGCTGACGGGAAAGTGCTGATTGACGATGCTTCTGAGAAAGTTCTGCACAACGACAATCTGAAAACCGTCTATAAGGTTGCGTTGCCTGACGACTCTCGAGGAAACAATGGAATAGAACTACAGTTACAAATAAAAAATACCAGTTCGGAAACAGCGTCTGGCCAAGTTTCGCTTATCGGAGAATAGGGAGTTATATCTTATGCCCAACTTATTCTTTTACCATTACTAAGCATAAAACCACTGTAAGACAATTAATAGGGTGGCAGACCCACCCAATATATTACATGAAACGAAAAATAATAAACATTTTAATGGGATTGGGGTTCTTCATTGGAGGCTTTGCCCAGGAGAAGCCCATTGAATTGTCTGGTCTGTGGCGTTTCCAATTAGACCCTATGGGATTTGGAAAGACGCCAGGGTCGGAACTTTATCTGAGTAAGCTGACCGAAAGCATCGTACTTCCAGGCTCCATGGACGAAAGCGGGAAAGGCATTCCCAATGCGGTAGCTCATGTAGATAGGTTGAGCCGAAAGTTTGAGTATTGCGGCCAGGCATGGTATCAGCGAGAAGTGGAAATACCCGACTCTTGGCAAGGCAAAGAAATCATCTTGACACTGGAACGTTGTCATTGGGAGACGAGCGTATATGTGGATGGCGTTCCTGCTGGATGCGATGAACGTCTTTCCACACCCAACCGTTTTGTCTTGACCGAACAACTGTCCCCAGGATTGCACACCTTGACTATATGCGTGGACAACCGATTGAAATATCCCATGGACCAATGGGCTCATGGAACAACCGAATATACGCAGACAAACTGGAATGGCATAGTGGGAGAAATGAAGCTGGAAGCCAAGCCGGCTTGCCATCTCACTGACGTGCAAGTGGAGCCAGACATTCAGGCAAAGAACGTCCGTGTACGCATGGCTTTCCACACAGGAAACAAGAACGGCAAGGGTGATCTGAGACTCACCATTAAAGACCAAGCAGGAAAGAAAGTGGCTGAATCAACTACGCCTGTCGCATTGCAGGGAAAAGAAGGCAAGATGGAACAAACCATGTCTTTGGGAAAAACAATAGCCCTGTGGGATGAGTTTTCTCCAGCTTTATACACATTGGATGTGTCATTATCTTCTGAAGGCGAGGAAGACTGCAGAAGCCTTCGTTTCGGAATGCGTAAAATAGAACAAGGGAAGCACCATATCCGATTGAACGACCGTGACATTCACTTGCGCGGTGTGTTGGATTGCGCAGTATTCCCATTGACAGGCTATCCCTCTACCAACCCCAAGGATTGGCGGCATATCATGACAACAGTCAAGGAGTATGGTTTCAACCATATACGCTTTCATTCCTGGTGTCCGCCTAAAGCTGCATTTACAGTAGCCGATGAATTGGGCATGTATCTGCAAGTTGAACTTCCGATGTGGATCAAGGACGTAGGCAAGTATCCTGACCGCAGAAACTTCTTTGAGCGTGAGATGTATGCCATACTGAAGGAATACGGCAATCACCCCTCCTTCCTATTGTTCTGTAACGGAAACGAGAACGAAGGAGATTTCGCGGTGTTGGAAGATTTGGTCAAGAAGGGACAGGCGTATGACAACCGCCACTTGTATTCCGCATCTACGGCAAGAACGCATGTCAAGGCCGACCAGTATTACACTTCCCATGTCACCGAGAAGGGTGGAATAACCGTCTACGAAGGAATTCCGAGCACGGATTGGGACAAGAACCAAACCTCTGATATAGATGTGCCAGTCATTGCCCATGAAACTGGGCAGCGGTGTATGTATCCTAATTTCAAAGAGATAAAGAAATATACCGGTGTATTGGAACCACGCAACTTCAAAGTGTTCCAGGAGCGTCTGACAAAGAACGGAATGCTTCACCAAGCTGATGAGTTTTTACAGGCCACTGGTGCCCATACTGTATTGCAATACAAAGAGGTGAACGAGTCTTTGTTGCGAACATCCAAATCGGGAGGTTTCCAATTGTTGGGTTTGTCCGATTTTCCTGGTCAGGGAAGTGCCTTTGTAGGTATATTGGATGCTTTCTGGGAGAGCAAAGGCCTGGTGTCTCCCGAGAAATTCCGCGAGTCTTGCGCTCCCGTCGTCCTGCTGGCCCGTTTCCCCAAACGAATCTACACCGAAAAGGAAACCTTCAAGCCACGTATGGCTATTTACCAGTTTGGCGAAAAGGACATGAAATCGGGAAAGATGAACTGGCAACTGACTGATGAAGAAGGTCATGTGTTAGCCAAAGGAAAACTGGCTCATGCCACCTTAAAGGTCGGTCAGGTGGATTCTTTGGGCGAAGTGAATGTCCCCTTATCCCTCATCCGAAAAGCTGGCAAATACACATTCAAGGCAGAGATAGCTGGACATATCCGGAACGAATGGAACATTTGGGTATATCCGACAGCAGGAGATCCGATGAAGGACCTGAAGCTGACGCGAAACTGGAAAGAAGCCAAAGCACTGTTGGAAAAAGGAGAAACCGTATGTTTTATACCAGAAAACATTCTTGGCAGAAAAACAACCTTTGCCAGTCATTTCTGGAATCCGATAATGTTCAACTGGGACCCGATGATAGTGGGAACGAGCATACACAACCAGCATCCTGTTTTCCGCGATTTCCCCACTTCCTATTATGCCGACTGGCAATGGTGGGACATTCTGAACAATGCAGGTGCTGTCGATATGACCGAGTTGGCAGAACTGACACCTATCATTCAGAGTATAGACACTTATGAGTACAACCGTAAATTGGGAATAGCCTTTGAGGCGCAGGTGGGAAAAGGGAAGCTGTTCTTCCTGAATCTCAACATCTCGAAGAATATAAACGAGCGTCCTGCAACAAACCAACTGCTCCGCTCTCTAAGAGCGTATCTGCATTCGGCGGATTTCAAACCCGCAACGACAGTTCCCATACACAAATTGGACGCATTGTTTATGCCTGACACAACTAAGGGAAAGAAAGCACAGTCGAATGCCGCCATACAGCAACTGCTGAATCAGTGAACTACCGATAAGCAATGGTAAGTAATGTTGAAAAAATAACTTCCGCAATTTTGCCGTTGGCAAGAAATATTTTATTTACTCACCTGCCTTTTCGGCTCTTTTCGAACTTATTCTCAGTCACAATGCTCGCATTGCTCCTTCGAATAAGCTCAAAAATAGCTCAAAAATGCAGGCGCAAAATTGCGGAACTTATTCTTTCAACATTACTAAAAAACTTAGAGGGGCAAATGCGCTTTCTATAAAAAACTCATCCTTCGGAGAATAAAAAAAGTAATGGTGGATATATAAAAAATATCCACCATTACTTTTTTTATTCTCCGAAGGATTATTCGCCGCGTTCGATGTAGGCGATGACATCGCCCTTGCTAACGTGGGCACCCTGCTTGGCGTTGATTTCAACGAGCTTGCCACCCAAAGCAGCAGGCAGTTCGTTGATCTGGCCATGAGTATTTTCGAGATAGCAGAAGCGGTCGCCCTCGGCGTAAGTCTTACCGATGAACGGTTCGATGCTCTTCACGCACTCGCCGTCGCCGCCAATTTCCCAAAGGATGATGCCGCTCTCAGGAGCCACGATGGCATCGGCCTTGGCGTGCTTGAAGGCAGCAGCCTCTTCAGGAGAAATGCCCTTCGATGCTTCCTTGTCTTTGGCAGCCTGCAAGTCGGCCAGGAAACGCTTCTTGGCTGCACCATTCTTATAGTCGCGATACTGCGTTTCGTGCATGGCAAATTCGAAGAGCTCTTCATCGTCTTCACCGCGCTCCCATCCATTTTCTTCCATTTCCTTTTCGAAGCGAGCCAAATCGTCGGGATAGTAGCTCTGCGGGTCGGCCGTGGTGAACTCGAAGCCCTTTTCCTTGGCCAATTCGATGATTTCCGGAGCCACCTCGCCAGGCAACTTACCGCTCTTGCCGAGGATCATGCCCCAGATGCTGTCGTCCATCATAGAATAGCGCGGTTTGTGCATTGACTCGGTCAGGAGGTTCATGAGGGCGATGTTCTTCACATATTGTGAGAACGGCGTCACGAGGGGTGGATAACCCACGCGCGGCCATACATAAGCCACTTCGTTGAAGAGCTTCACGAGCAGTGCGTCTTCAGAAAGCGGTTCGAGACCATCCTTGGCACGGTTGCTGTTGATGGCACTCATCACGCCCGTCAAGTCGGCCATCATAGAGCCCATCATACCGCCCGGCAGACCGCAGCCCAAGAGAAGAGAGCTCATCAGTTTGTTGGCGGGGTTCATGAAGTAGCCCAAGAAGTCGTCGATGAATTCCTGCGTGAGCTTGCGGGCTTCCATGTAGGCATCCATATTGATTTCAGGCACGTCGAAACCGGCATGCTTCAACATCGACTGCACGGAGATCACGTCGGGATGAACCTTACCCCACGAGAGCGGTTCGATGGCGGTGTCGATGACGTCTGCACCGTTCTTGCAGACTTCCAGGATGCTGGCCATTGAGAGGCCCGGACCTGAGTGGCCGTGATATTCGATGATGACTTCAGGATGCTTGTCCTTGATCATCTTGGTGAGCTTGCCGAGCATGGCAGGCTGACCAATACCTGCCATATCCTTCAAGCAGATTTCAGGCGCACCAGCTTCGATGAGCTGGTCGGCGATATTGGCATAATATTCAGCTGTATGGATTGGCGAGGTGGTGATGCAGAGCGTGGCCTGCGGAGTCATGCCAGCTTCGAGGGCATAGTGGATGGAAGGAATGATGTTTCTAACGTCGTTCAAACCACAGAAGATGCGCGTGATGTCGACACCCTGGGCATGCTTCACCTTATACATGAGTCGGCGCACGTCAGCCGGCACGGGGAACATGCGCAACGCGTTCAAGCCGCGGTCGAGCATGTGGGTTTTGATGCCCACTTCGTTGAATGGCTTCGTGAAGGCACGCACGGCCTTGTTGGGGTTCTCACCATAAAGGAGATTCACCTGTTCAAAAGCGCCGCCGTTTGTTTCCACGCGGGCAAAGCAACCCATCTTGATGATTACAGGTGCAATACGCTCCAACTGGTCTTTGCGGGGCTGGAACTTACCGCTACTTTGGAACATGTCTCGATAGACAAGACTGAATTGAATCTTACGTTTTGTCATAGGTGTATGATTTGTTTCTTAATTTGCTCAATATGGTGCAATTTGTGCACCAGCTGCAAAGTTACTGCAAACCTCGCTAAGAGCAAAACGAATGGGGGAAAGTTTTCGTGTCAACGCGTTTTTTTGTATCCTTAGACTGTTTTTTTCTTGGCGTTCAGACGGATTTTTTCACCATTACTTAGCATCGAAGGCCGAAAGCGGAATCGCGCCGCGCCATCTTGCCTGCCTGTCAGAAAGCCGTGACGAAGTCTGCATACATTGAGAAAAAATACGTAACTTTGCTACCTATATATTGAGCTAAACAACTAACAGTTTCTATGACAGAAAACCCAACCCAACATATCCACATCAGCGATTACGACTATCCGCTGCCCGATGAACGCATTGCGAAATATCCGCTCGCAGAGCGCGACACCTCGAAACTGCTGCTCTACCGCAACGGCGAAGTGAAGGAAGACAAGTTTTTCAACCTTCCGAATTATCTGCCGAAGGGGGCCTTGATGGTGTTCAACAACACGAAGGTAATCCAGGCGCGTCTGCATTTCCACAAGAGCACCGGCGCCCTCATCGAAGTGTTTTGCCTGGAGCCACACACGCCGGCCGACTATCAGCTCTCGTTTGCCCAGACGGGCAGCGTGACCTGGACTTGCCTCATCGGCAATCTCAAGAAATGGAAGGAAGGACGCCTGGAACGCTCCATCAAGGTGGGTGGCAAGGAACTGACGCTGACGGCAGAGCGCCTCGGCATCAGCGGAACGGGACATGAAGTGCGTTTTGCCTGGGACGACAACACGGTGAGCTTTTCGGAAGTGCTCGACGCCATCGGCGAGCTTCCCATCCCGCCCTATCTCAACCGAGACACGGAAGAGAGCGACCTGCGCACTTACCAAACGGTCTACAGTAAAATCAAGGGATCGGTGGCGGCGCCCACTGCGGGACTGCACTTCACGGAGCGTGTCTTGAAGGCCATCGACGAGAAGGGCATCGAGCGAAACGAAGTGACGCTCCACGTGGGCGCAGGAACGTTTAAACCGGTGAAGAGCGAGGAAATCGCGGGACACACGATGCACGCGGAATGGATTGCCGTGAAGCGCGAAAGCATTGAGCGACTGATTGCCCACGGAGGATGGTGCATTGCGGTGGGAACAACTTCCGTGCGCACGCTGGAGAGCCTTTACTACATTGGTGTGATGATCCACCAAAACCCAAACGCCACGGCCGACGACCTGCACGTGCCGCAGTGGATGCCTTATGAATATGCCGCTTCTGAGGGCGACAAACTGACCACGCTGGAGGCGCTGCAAGAGATTGCCGACTGGATGGACCGCAACGAGCTGCCGGTGTTGCACACGTCAACGCGAATCATCATCGCGCCGGGATATGACTACCATATCGTGCGCACCATCGTCACGAATTTCCACCAGCCGAAGAGCACGCTCCTGCTGTTGGTGTCGGCCTTTGTCAAAGGCGACTGGCACCGCATCTACGACTATGCCCTCGCCAACAATTTCCGCTTTCTCTCCTACGGTGACAGTTCGCTACTGAATTATTGAGAAACGTCCACTTATATATCTGACGGCTTCCGCCGCCACAAGTAGTCCCCCACCCAATCCCCAACAACAAACGCAACAAACATGAAACACGACAACATGGAAGAACTCCTGCCGCTGGTTGACGAAGAAGGCAACGTCGTCGGAAAAGCCACGCGCGGAGAATGTCATGGCGGCACGCGGCCGCTGCATCCCGTGGTGCACCTCCACGTTTTCAACTCCCAAGGCGAACTATTCCTGCAAAAGCGCCCCGACTGGAAGGACATACAGCCGGGACGATGGGACACGGCGGTTGGCGGACACGTCGACTGGGGCGAAAGCATCGAGGAGGCGCTGGCGCGTGAGGTGCGCGAAGAAATCGGACTGACGAATTTCACACCGCAATTTCTCGGCCGCTATGTGTTTGAAAGCAACCGCGAGCGCGAACTGGTACACGTGTTCACCACACGCACCCACGCCAAACCAAAAATCTCGGAGGAGGTGGCCGACGGACGCTTCTTCTCTCGCACAGACATCCTCGACTTGATGCAAATGGGCTTCTTCACGCCCAACTTCGAGCAGGAATGGCTGCGGTTTTTCGGTAACGCCTGACAAGGGAGAACGAAACCGAGATATCATCGTCGCGCCTCACGATGCCCCACAACCTTCGCCGCTTCCCCCACCGCATCTTTCCTGCTTTTGCGCAGGGCCCGCCTGTCTTTTGCGCAAGGTCAGCCAGTCGGCCATGCCGACAAGGAAAAACGCTTCCTATATTTGTCAGCGCACGCGGGGCCAGACGCACCCGCATCTGCTCCCAGGCACGAACGAATCTGGGACGAGGCACGAACGCATCTGGGACGAGATTCGAGTGTGTACGGGACGGCGTTCGCCAACAGGGATAGGGGGAGAACTGACAACGAGGAGAAACGGCGGTGTCCCACCCGCGATTTCGAAACGACTCTCCCAACAAACATTTTTTCCAAATGACACTACAAGAACAAATCAGAGAAATAAAAAAGAACCTGCGCGGCGTCATGAACGGCCCCGTGAGCCAGTCGATGCGCGAAAAAGGACTGACCTATAAGGTGAACTTCGGCGTGGAACTGCCCCGCCTGCGCGAAATGGCGGAAGAATGGCCACACAACTACGAACTGGCGGCGGCGCTCTGGAAGGAGAATATTCGCGAATGCCGACTGCTGGCTGGCATGCTGATGCCGACAGAGGATTTCCCGGCAGACCTTGCGGAACTTTGGGTGGAACAGATGAATTTCCCCGAAGAAGCGGAATGCACCGTTGTTCACCTCTTCGCACGCCTGCCTTACGCTTCTGAAAAGGCGTTTGCCTGGATTGCACGCGAGGAACCGATGTTCCGTCTCTGCGGCTGGCATCTGCTCTCGCGACTTTTCATGCAGGGTGCCAAACCGTTGCCGCGCGATGCGGAGGAAATGCTCGACCAGGCCGCCTCGGAGCTGATTGGCACCGACATGGTGCTCAAACGCGCCGCACACACGGCCATCCTGCGCTTCATGGACCTCGGCGAAGAGGAAGAACGGCAGAGCGAAAAGGTGCTCACGGCATGCGGACTTTAAGTGGAAGACGAAATTCGGCATTGTTTTTTTCAGAACGCTCCCCACAACTTTTCAAGTTTTTTTTCTTCCGTCACAATGATTTTCGTACCTTTGTGAGGCAAGCGATGGCGGGAATCTTCAGAACGCGGGCAGAGGCTGTCGTTTGCCCACAAAATGGAACGCCTCTGGCTTGCCCATTCATCATCATTGAGAAAGGAAAGATTACATAACACACTCTATTATATATAGGGCTAAATATCATATATATGGCTAAGAAAGAAGAAGAATTGCAAGACGGCAATGTGAGCGGCAAGCTCCGCGCATTGCAAGCCGCAATGGCAAAGATAGAGAAAGACTTCGGCAAAGGGTCGATTATGAAGCTCGGCGACGAGCAAATCGAGAATGTCGATGTCATCCCAACGGGAAGTTTGGCGCTCAACGCCGCGCTCGGCGTTGGCGGTTATCCGAAGGGACGCATCATTGAAATCTACGGTCCGGAAAGCTCCGGTAAGACCACGTTGGCCATCCACGCCATCGCCGAAGCACAAAAGGCTGGCGGCATCGCGGCATTCATCGATGCCGAACACGCCTTCGACCGCTTCTATGCGGCCAAACTCGGCTGCGATGTCGACAACCTGCTCATCTCGCAGCCCGACAACGGCGAACAGGCATTGGAAATCGCCGACCAGCTCATCCGCTCTTCGGCCATCGACATCATCGTGGTCGACTCTGTTGCAGCCTTGACGCCAAAGGCGGAAATCGAAGGCGACATGGGCGACAACAAAGTGGGCTTGCAGGCCCGCCTCATGAGCCAGGCACTCCGCAAACTGACCTCAACCATCAGCAAGACCAACACCACCTGCATCTTCATCAACCAGTTGCGCGAAAAGATCGGCGTGATGTTCGGCAACCCTGAAACAACCACTGGCGGCAACGCGCTGAAATTCTATTCCAGCGTGCGCCTCGACATCCGCCGCGTCACCACCATCAAAGACGGCGACCAGCCCATCGGCAACCAGGTGCGCGTGAAGGTGGTGAAAAACAAAGTGGCACCTCCATTCCGCAAAGCCGAATTTGAAATCACCTTCGGCGAAGGCATCTCCCACATCGGAGAAATCGTTGACCTCGGAACGGAGCTCGGCATCATCAAAAAGAGCGGCTCGTGGTTCAGCTATGGCGAGACCAAGATCGGACAGGGACGCGATGCCGTGAAACGCATCTTGAAGGACAACCCGGAACTCTGCGAAGAAATTGAAGCGCAAATCACGGAAGCGCTCAAAGACCAGCAAGAGGCCTAAGAAACATCGGTGGCGCAGACAACGCACCACCACATCATCCATCCCGTGTAAGCCCCGACGTTTACGCGGGATTTTCTTTCCACAAGCAGTGCATTCTGTCACCCCCCAACGCACACGAACGCTCTGCCCCAAACAACCAAACATCATGAAGAAGTTTTTGCTCCTCGCCGTCCTGTCGCTCACGCTGGCAGGATGCAGCAAAAGTCCTGACGAGAAACTCATCAGAATCATCAACGACGCCACCGAAAAAATGAAGGAGGCCAAAACAATGGAAGAGGCCGAGAAGGTGAACAAGGATTTCGTGGCCGACATTTCCGAATTTGAAAAGGAAAACAAGGACGCCTACGACGCCATCGAGAAAGACAAGGCGAAGAAGGAGGCGGTGGAAGCCGCCGGACAGGGATACACGAAAGTGATGATGGAAAAGTTTTTCGAACTGACCAGCACGAAGCAGTTGGCCCAATAGGAGTTTTACGACGAAACAGAAAAAGGAGTTGCGGGGAAGATTCCCTCGCAACTCCTTTCTTTTATGAGTATAAAAGGAAGAGGCGACGCAGACAAACAGAGGTGAAAAATATGGAGAGGGTATCTATTTTATGAGATTTTCGGCCATGTTCACAAAGTTGTGAACCACAACCTTGTGAACTACTTCTTTTTTTCATTATCTTTGTAATCTAATAAATAAGGAGTAAAGATTATGGAGAAAGCTTTTGTATATGGTATGTCGGTCGGTGGTAATAACTTTACAGACCGAATTGAAGAAACCAAGCGTATCAAACTTGACTTTGAAAATGGCGTTAATGTTATTCTTATATCTCCAAGACGCATGGGTAAGACCTCTCTTATCAAAAAGGTGATTTCCGAGATTGACAACCCTATGCTAAAAATCGTCTATATGGACATATATGACTGCAGAAGTGAATATGATTTCTATAACCGATTTGCTGAAACAATCATGAAGTCCACTGGCAACCATTTGGAGCAAGTAATGAAGAACATCAAACGTTTCTTGGTTAGAATCTCGCCCAAAATTTCATTTAGCCCAGAACCTAACTCTGAGTTTTCTGTATCATTGGGGATAACGCCAAAGGATTATTCTCCAGAGGAAATTTTGAATCTTCCAGAACGTATTGCCAAGGAACAGGGCGTTCGCCTTGTAGTATGTATTGACGAGTTTCAGCAGATAGGAGAGTTCACAGACTCGCTGACTATACAAAAACGTCTACGCGGTGTTTGGCAGCATCATCAAAATGTGTCTTATTGCTTCTTTGGCAGTAAGAAACATCTGATGGAAAATATTTTCCAAAGTCGTCGTATGCCTTTTTTTCAGTTTGGGGAGATGCTGCATCTAAAGTGTATTCCTACGGAATATTGGGTCCCCTTCATCTGTTCTCGATTCGAGAAGTATGGCAAGAAGATAGCAGAAGAGTATGCAGGCAGAATATGCCAAGTGGTAAAGAATTACTCATCTTATGTGCAGCAACTTGCATGGAACGTTATGGCCGAAACTGGAAAAGAAGTAAACGAGGAGAGTTTCGAAGAAGGCTTGAAGGCTCTGTTGGAGCAAAATAGCAGTCTCTTTATACAACAGACAGAGGGGCTTACGACCTATCAGCTCAACTTCATTCGTCTTTTGTGCAAAGATATACATTCAGGATTTACCACTCAAGCGGTTTCAGAAATATACCCCTTGGGCAGTAAGTCAAATATAGACCGTATAAAGAAAAGCCTGGTTGACAAGGAGATTATCACCATTGAGAAAGAGGGAATATTCCTTGCTGATAGTGTATTTGAGCTTTGGTTTAAAAGAGAAATGATGTAGTCTATAGCCGACACTGCGGTTTACCATTCACCTGTTTAATAAATATCATTAATCAGTTTATTAACCAATAGACAGAAAACATGAACGAGTATAAAACAATAGACTCTCTTTTTAAGAAATTAGCTAATCCAATAAAAGAGGATTACGAAGCATTGGCGGTTAGCCTGATGAAAAACTTTTCCATTGCCAAATGTGAAAAAGATAGTGAGGGAATCAGAAACGTGAAGTACCGAATAGCTGATTTGGAAATTTATCAATATTCAACAGACGATACTGAAGACGTAGCAACTTTGAGTAGAGATTGTATTGAAGGGCAATGGTTCTTTCATCGATTTGGAGTAGATATCGCATTTCGCACTTTACGTGGAGATAACAATGAACTGATACGGTTTGGCGGTGTGCTGATTCGTGGATTAGAGAAGTACGAAAACGGAAAGCATGTCGGCAATATATCAGGTAGCCAAAGATGTTTGTTTGACATGTTTAATGCGTCAGATGATATGCCTAAACTTATTGAAGACAAGCCTTTGGATCATATCGAGATATTCAATACTTATAGAGTAGAGAGTCGACCTCTACCTTATCGTTATTTCAAAGGCGGTGTTGATTGGCAAATGAAAAGAAAATACGTTTTTCAGACCCAGAAGTCGACCAACGGTACGACCGAATATCACATATGGCACGACTATAAGGATTTGCCCAAAGATATGTATAAAAACATGCCTAAGAAATCTGACGTAATAAAGAAAATATATCCAAGTTATGATTACTGATGAGCAAACGAACAAAGTATATTTTTCTGAATATCTGAGGGGTTACAAATGTTGGGTAAGCATCAAAGAAGCGTTGCTTGAACATGAAATAAACTTCGAAATGCTACCCAACACAAAAGATATATGGGTGAGAGACTTCATGCCGATTCAAAAGGATGTGAATTCTTTCATCGGGTATGAGTATAATCCAGATTATCTCAAAGGAGAACAACAGTACATCACACATGATGTGCAAAATTGCTTTGAACTCACGCACAACAATCTAATGAAAATGGACGTCATCGTAGATGGCGGCAATGTGATAAAGTGTGATGACAAAGTAATCATGACAGACAAGGTCTTCGTCGAAAATAAGGAGAAAGACCGTGAGTTCTTACAGACGGTTCTCGAAGAAAGTTTTGGCTGTGAAGTTGTTTTCATTCCATGGGACAGGGCTGAGAAATGCGGGCATTCAGATGGAATGGTACGCTATGTTGAACCAGGGCATATTGTGATAAACAATTATGCAGATATAGATGAGCAACTACGTGAAGAATTATTGAAGGTTTTGCGTCTACACTTTCCGAAAATAAGCGAGTTACAATATGGCAAGTATGCGCGAATGAATAGTTGGGCGCATATTAATTTTCTTCGTGTTGGCAATTTCTTGCTTGTACCGCAAATAGGTATTGCCAGTGATACCGTTGCTATTGAACAATTGAAGAAGATATATCGAGACTGTGAAGTCGTGCCTTGTGAAGCAAAAGGCATTGTTGCTCAAGGTGGTGCTTTCAATTGTGTATCATGGAATATAAAAGAATAGCTAAGGTATATAAAAAGGGTATTTTTCGTAAATACAAAGATAACTAAAAGGGCTGATACCTCGTGAGAAGTGTCAGCCCTAATTTGTTTTGTTTGAGGTTCTTACTTGTCGGTATAGGCACAAGCGTCTGCACACAGTGCGTTGCCGTCTGCCGCGCCTGATTCCGCCGTGAAACCGATGACACGAACGCTGGCACAGGCTGTTGGTCTCGCTCGCTTCTGAGCGCCCCTTTATTTCGTCTGTGAATACCCCTCCTTCTTGAGGATTTCCAGTAGGCGCTGGCGATGGTCGCCCTGGATGATGATTTCGCCATCTTTGGCCGAACCGCCGACGCCGCATTTCTGCTTCAAGAGTTTGCAGAGCGATTGGAGGTCGTCGGCCGAACCGATGAAACCGCGCACGAGCGTCACGGTCTTGCCGCCTCTTCCAGCTCGCTCCATGCTCAGCCGCAGTTTTTGCTGCTGCTTGGGCAAGGTCTCGTTTTCCTCGGCCTCGGCTTCTTGATAGGAGAAGTCGGGGTTGGTGGAATAGACCACACCCTGACGTTTGCGGCGTGCAGGCTCTGCCTTCGCAGTTTCCTGATTGGCTGGCCCTGGTTCGTTGTTTGTTTCTTCTGGCTCCGAAGCCTGGCTTGCCAGTGCGCTCAGAGCTGTTTTCCAGTCTGTCATAAATCTTTCTGATATAAGGGTGATTCTGATTATTCTGATTTTTAGAACTACCCATAAAAAACGGGCAGCCCCAAGAGCTTTTACTGTCTTTTGGGCTTGCCCGTTTATTGGTTGTCAGAACGTCAAGCAGGTAGCCAAATGTATTTTATAAGCAGATGGCCTCTGCCTGAAAATCCTGCACGATGAATCACTGCAACTTGGCCAAAGCCTCCTTGATGCGACGCATGGCCTCAACGATGTTTTCGTCGCTCGTGGCGTAGCTCATGCGGAAGCATTCAGGCGAGCCGAAGGCGGCACCGCCAACGGTGGCAACGTGTCCTTCTTCGAGGAGATACATGGCGAAGTCCATAGAGTCGTTGATGACGCGATCGCCGAAGTGCTTGCCGAAATAAGAGCTGCACTTGGGGAAGAGATAGAAGGCACCGTGGGGCTCGTTGACTTCGAGGCCCGGGATTTCCTTGGCGAGACGAACGATGAGGTCGCGACGGCGCTCAAAGGCCTGACGCATTTCCTCCACGCAAGCCTGCGAACCCGTGTAGGCTGCTTCGGCTGCTTTCTGGGAAACGGAGCAAGGACCGCTCGTGTACTGACCCTGGAGTTTGTTGCAGCCTTTCACAATCCACTGCGGACCGGCAATGAAACCGATGCGCCAGCCTGTCATGGCATAGGCCTTGCTCACGCCGTTAACAATCACAACGCGGTCGCGCACTGACTCAAATTGGGCAATGCTTTCATGGCGACCCACATAGTTGATGTGCTCGTAAATCTCGTCGGCAACGACGTAGACCTGCTCGTGTTTTGCCAACACTTCTGCCAGGCCCTGGAGTTCTTCCTTGGAATAGACAGAACCCGTCGGGTTGCTCGGAGAGCAGAGAATCAAAGCTTTGGTCTTCGGCGTGATGGCAGCCTCAAGCTGGGCGGGCGTGATTTTGAAATCCTGCTCGATGCCAGCTTCAACAATGACCGGTTCGCCGCCAGCAAGCTTCACCATTTCGGGATAGCTCACCCAGTAGGGGGCGGGCACGATGACCTCGTCGCCGTCGTTGACCAACGCCATGATGGTGTTGCAAACAGATTGTTTGGCACCGTTGGAGCAGCAGATCTGGTCGGCAGTATAGTCCAATCCGTTTTCATTTTTCAGTTTCTTCACGATAGCCTCACGCAGAGCCGGGTATCCAGCAACGGGAGAATAGCGTGACCAGTTTTCCTCAACAGCCTTGATGGCTGCGGCCTTGATGTGGTCGGGCGTATTGAAGTCGGGTTCACCCACACTCATGTTAATGATGTCAATGCCTTGTGCCTTGAGTTCACCGCTCTTCTGTGACATAGCCAGCGTGGCGGAAGGAGAAAGGCGGTTCAAACGATTGGAAAGTTCGTTCATTGTCTTATTGTTGTTTTATAGAAGCGGCCCGCGGTTGTTCCGCAGACCGCTTCATAGGGTTTTAAATTCGGGTTATTCTCTGTTGCCGCCGACAATGCGGAGGATGAAGAGGAAGAGATTGACGAAGTCAAGATAGAGCGTCAAGCTTCCCATCAAGGCCATTTTCATGGTGTCGTTGTTCACTTCGCCGCCATATTGCATGAGCATCATCTTAATTTTCTGCGTGTCGTAGGCCGTCAGTCCGGCAAAGAGGAGCACACCGAGATAAGTGACACCCCAATAGAGCGCACTGCTGGCCACGAAGATGTTGACGATGGAGGCGATGATGATGCCGATGAGCGCCATCATGGCGAAACGTCCAACGAAACTGAGGTCGCGCTTAATGAGGAAACCGACCAGACTCATGGCGCCGAAGGTTCCAGCGGTGATGAAGAAGGTCGTGGCGATGACCTGCGGCGAATAGGCCAGGAATATCACGGAGAGCGTGGCGCCGTTGAGGATGGAATAGGCAGCAAACATCAGTCCGGCTGCCATAAACGACATCTTCATGATGCGCGCAGAGAGAATCCACACCAAAGCCAGTTCGGCAATGATGAGCACCATGAAGGAGCTGCCAGTGAAGATGCTCTGCATGAGCGCCACGTTGTTGGCAACGTAAGCCGCCGTGAGCCCTGTCATGGCCAGTCCAAGAGTCATCCAAAGATAAGTCTTGCTCAGCAATGCTGAAAAGGCACTCACACTGCTCGACTGAGAGTAGAGGCCAGTTGTTCTTTCTTGTTCCATTTTTTCTGATTTATTTTTTGAGATGCAATGTGTGCCCCATGCGCTCCTGCTTTGTACGCAGATAGCGTTCGTTATATCGGTTGGGCTTGATTTCGATGGGCACGTTTTCAACGATTTCCAAGCCATAGGCTTCAAGACCGACGCGCTTGACGGGGTTGTTTGAGATGAGACGCATCTTCTTTACGCCGAGCAGGCCGAGGATTTGTGCGCCCACGCCATAGTCGCGCTCGTCGGGGTCATATCCCAAATGCACGTTGGCATCAACCGTGTCGTAGCCCTCTTCCTGAAGTTTGTAGGCGGCAATCTTGGCCATCAAGCCGATGCCACGTCCTTCCTGGTTGAGATAGAGCACCACGCCCTTGCCTTCCTTCTCGATCATCTCCATCGACTTATGGAGCTGCTCGCCGCAGTCGCAACGCTCGCTGCCGAAGATATCGCCGGTGGCGCATGAAGAGTGAACGCGCACCAACACGGGTTCGTCGGCCTCCCATTCGCCCTTAATCAAGGCGATGTGCTCCAAGTGGTTGCTTTTCTGGCGGAAGGGGATGAGGCGGAAATGACCATATTCTGTCGGCATGTCCACTTCCTCGCCCTTCTCGACGAGGCATTCGTTTTTCAAGCGATAGGCAATGAGGTCTTTGATGGTGATGATGTGTAGACCCTCCTTGGCTGCAAATTCCTGCAACTGGGGCATACGGGCCATCGTGCCGTCTTCATTGAGGATTTCGATGAGACAGGCGGCAGGATTGAAGCCAGCCATGCGGGCCAAGTCGACAGCGGCTTCGGTGTGTCCGGCACGCGCCAACACACCGCGGTCTTGTGCGTAGAGCGGATTGATGTGGCCCGGGCGTCCGAAAGTTTCCGGACGGCTGTCGGGGTCGGCCAAAGCGCGGATGGTGGCGGCGCGGTCGTGGCATGAAACGCCGGTGGTGCAACCTTCAAGTTTGTCAACGGTCACCGTAAACGGCGTTCCGAGCATACTGGTGTTTGACTGCACCTGATGCTCGAGTTCCAACTGGCGACAACGCTCGATGGTTACAGGCGCACAAAGCACGCCGCGTCCGTTGCGCAACATATAGTTCACCTTTTCGGGGGTAACGAGTTCCGCCGCCATAATGAGGTCGCCCTCGTTTTCGCGGTCTTCGTCGTCAACAACGATGACGAACTGTCCTTTTTTGAAGTCCTCAATGGCTTCTTCGATAGTGGCAAGTTTGAAATTGTCCATATTCTTATGGGAGATATTTGCTTATTATATAATATGTAGGGGTTCAATACTATTCTTATAATATATGCAGGGGAAAACCTGTCTGATAACACCGCTTGGTGCCCGAGGGCAGCCTGCTCATCACCGACTCTCCTGAAGCCGCTCTGAAGCACCGTTGTCGAACATGAGGTTCCTCGTTTTCGGCAATGCGGCATCAGAACCGCTGGGGGAGGTATCTTCTGCTGGCGATGCGGCACGTTGTTCCATATGTGCCTTGGCACGGAAATATTTGCGGAGGTAACGCTGGGCATACCATCCAGCCAGGAACACGATGATGAGGGCAACGAGAAGGGCACCCACCCTGCGCACTGACCATCTCCGTCTCCAACCTGCTTTTCCGGCAGACGCTCCGCTGGCAGATTCGCCGCCTTCTTCGTCGGAGAGCGCCGTGCCTTCAATCATGCCATCGGCATTCATGTGGCGTAGCAACGGGGAAAGACGCTCGCAGGTTTCGGTGATTTGCTTCATGTCGCGAAGAAGACGGAAACGGAAGCGCCAGATGCGGCACCAGAGCACGAAGCCCAGAGGGAAGAACACACCGGCTATCTTGTTGGCCCTGTTGCCTTCAAAGGGCGACGTGTGGGCGTGAACGTAGACGACGGGAAAATTGTTGAGCATCGAAACGATGCGCGGATCCTTGGCGTTGGAGAGCTCTTCAACGATGGTTTCCAGGTGCCCGCCGATTTCTTCAACGTGGTGGTCGGTGTTGTGACGGAAGAACACGTCGACATAGCTGGGCGCCGACTTCAATCGGGAAACGCGGGCATATTCGCGGCAATCGTCGCGCAAGGCATCAAGTTGCTCGCTCATACGGGCGTAGTCGGGGTCGTGGATGATCACTTCCTTGCGGTTTAAGTGTCGGCTCGTTCGCAGCCCCAAAAGGGCACGGAAGAAGTTGAGATACATCTCAGCGTTGAACACAACGGAGTCTTTATTGGCCTTATAGGTCAGGAACACACCGAAGGGCAGCAACACAACCGAACTGATCCACATGCCGTAGACCATGTTCCACGAACCGTCGCGTGCCATTTTCATGCCCGAGGTGTTGATGATGTAATAGAAAATGAAAATCAACACCGATATGACCGCGGGCAAGCCGAGACCGCCCTTGCGGATGATGGCGCCGAGGGGCGCACCAATAAAGAAGAAAAGGAGGCAGGCCAAAGAGAGCGTCATCTTCTGATGCCATTCCACCCAGTGGCGACGTATTTGGTTGTCGCCCGTCTGCGCGGCCAGGCTTTTCCACTCCAGTTCGGAATTAACCGACCTCACCGTGTTGAGCGCCATCTGGCGGGCTGTTCTGACATCAGAAGGCGAAGTGCGAGCCAAGATGCTGTCGAAAGGAAGGGGCTTTGCCGCGCGGAGGGCTGCAGCGATTTTCTTCGACATGATTCTCTTATCAAACCAGCGCTGGCTCACATCGCGATAGTATATCTTTCCGATGCTGTCGAGCTCTGCGTTCATGGAGTCGACCGAAGCCTCGATTTCCCACATGCTCTTGGCTTGCGGCATATCGCGCAACATATTTTTGTCCATCATGGCGAAGTTGCTGTCGAAATCAATCAGGAAGCGCTTGTAGGCAAACGTTTCCCGGTCAAACGGCACGTGGGCCGATTGCATCATCGACATGCCCTGCGACTGCAGGTTTTCAAACTGCTCGCCGTTCCAGAGGTCGAGGCGCAGATGGAGCTTGTCGGCCGTCATCTCGAGTCGACCGGAGTCGGCCAAAACGATTTGTGCGCGGTCGAAGCCCTGGTCGGTCTTATAGATGATGGTTTGGTAAAGCATGCCGGTCTCTGCATTCTTCCGCTGCACATAGAGGTTGAGGTTGGGGATTTCGTTGTAAAACACTCCCTCCGGAATCTCCACGGCCGGCTGCGCCTGCTTCATGCTGAACAAAAGGGTTCGCAAACTGATTTGGGCATCGGGCGCCGTCTTGTTTTGGAAATAGAACGACATGCCCGTAAACACGATGACCAGCATCAGGATGGGACGCATGATGCGCACAAGCGGAACGCCCGCAGCCTTCATGGAAAGCAGCTCCAACTGCTCCCCCATGTTGCCAAACGTGATGAGCGAAGCCAACAAAATGGCAAGCGGCAGCGACATGGGAATCAGCGTGATACCCATGTACCAGAAGAACTGCCCCAAAATATCCAGCGACAGTCCCTTGCCTATCAGTTCGTCGATGTAACGCCACGTGAACTGCATCATGAAAACGAACAGGCAAATGAAGAAGGCGCCGAAGAACAACGGCAGAAACTTCTTTAATATATAGAGGTCTAATTTCTTTATTCCTAACATCACTGCAAAAATACTACATTTTTTTCATCCACACCACCTGAGCCACCTATTCTACACGCCAATTTGATATTTCTCAAAGAAAATTCAATATTTTTCTTGGTTTCGCTTGGTGGTTTCAAAATTAATTTCTAATTTTGCACTCGCAAACGAGAAACAACATCTCCTTGCAAATGAGTTAGACAATGGCGAGATAGCTCAGCTGGTTAGAGCGTCGGATTCATAATCCGAAGGTCAAGGGTTCAAGTCCCTTTCTCGCTACGAAGCGACCACTTCTTATGAAGTGGTCGCTTTTTGTTTATATCTATATTGCCTGCCTACGCCGCGCGGGGCAACGGCCAGCTACACACCCCAAACAGCCGATTATACAAACAGAAAAGGAAAGAGGATTCTACAGCAATGTAAAATCCTCTTTCCTTTTTGTGACCCCGCTGGGATTCAAACCCAGGACCTTCAGAACCGGAATCTGACGCTCTATTCAGCTAAGCTACGGAGCCGTTGATACCTGCGGAACGCGTTTCCGCAAAATTCACCTGCAAAGATAAGGATAAATTCCGAATCACAGGCACGCGGTCAGAATAAATTTCAGACACGGACACCTCGCCCCTGTTTTCTCTTCGTTTTCTCCCCAGCAAAAGTCAGGGGACGCCTTTGGAAAGAAAGGAAACTATTCTTTCACCATTACTTAGCAGTTGCTCACTGCTCGGCAATCTTGAGTATCGCCTCGCGACAATCTTCCATCAGCCATTTCGGCGTGGAAGTGGCGCCGCAAACGCCAACACTGCCCGCACCGTCGAACCATTCCCGACGGAGCGCCGCCGGCGTGTCTACGAGATAAGCACGGGGATTGACGCGACGGCAGGCCTCAAAGAGAACGCGGCCGTTGCTACTTTTGAGGCCACACACGAAGATGACGACATCGTGGCGCACGGCAAAATTGCAGATATTCGGCAGGCGGTTGGCCACCTGTCGGCAGATGGTGTCGTAGGAACGGAATGTGGCAGGCGCCTGAATGTGTGCCGTGATATAGTCCACAATCTGGCGGAACCCCTCCAGCGGTTTGGTGGTCTGAGAGAAAAGACGGATGTCGCGTGTGAAGTCGAGCTTCTCCGCGCCCTCCAGTCCCTCAATCACAATGGCCGTCCCGTCGGTCTGTCCGACGAGGCCGAGCACCTCCGCATGACCGGGCTTTCCGTAGATAACGATTTGCGGGCGCCCTGGCTCCGAAAACACCTGCTTGATTCGCCGTTGCAATTGCAACACCACAGGGCAGGTGGCATCGATGATGTTGATACCGTTGGCCGACGCGGTGGCGTAAGTCTCAGGCGGTTCGCCGTGGGCACGCAGAAGCACTTTGGCATTGCGGAGCGAGCGAAACGCTTCGTGGTCAATGGTTTCCAACCCCATTCCCCGCAGGCGTTCACACTCACTGCCGTTGTGAACGATGTCGCCGAGGCAGTAAAGGCGCTGGCTATGTGCCAACTCTTCCTCTGCCTTACCGATGGCCGTGGTCACGCCGAAGCAGAAACCGGAGTGTTCGTCGATTTCGATGTTCAGCATGCTGGCGCGTTGTTCTTTCGTTCCACAGCATCTTCAAACCTGGCAAGCAGCCATTCACGTTGCTGCGAAACGGTCATTTCGCTGTTATCAAGCACCACGGCATCTTCAGCCTGGCGCAAAGGAGCCACGTCGCGGTGTGAGTCGATATAATCGCGCTCCTTCACGTTGCGAAGGATGTCTTCAAAATCAGCGGGCATTCCCTTGGCCTGCAATTCGTCGAAACGGCGCTGGGCACGCACTTCCGCCGAAGCCGTCACGAAAATCTTGAGTTCGGCATCCGGGAACACCACCGTTCCGATGTCGCGGCCGTCCATCACGATGCCGCGTTTGCTCCCCATGGCCTGCTGCTGACAGGTGAGTGCTTCGCGAACAAAGGGAAGGGCCGCCACTGGGCTCACGTGGGACGACACTTCAAGCGAACGGATTTCTTTTTCCACACACTCGTCGTTGAGATAGGTCTGCGGAAGATTGGTTGAAGGGTCAAGACGGAAAGAAACGATTGCGTTTTCCATCTGGTTCTCCAGCGCGGCCGCCTTCACGCTCCCGTCGGCCTCGAAGAGGTTGTTTCGGAGGGCGTAAAGTGTCACGGCGCGATACATGGCGCCGGTGTCAACATATATATATCCAACTGCGCGGGCCAAATCCTTGGCCATCGTGCTCTTTCCACAAGAAGAGTAGCCGTCAATGGCCACGATTATTTTTTTCATACTGATTAAAGATATTCTGGTAATTGATATAAGCGGGTTGAATTGCTTCCTTTGATGAGCACCAAGCAACCGTTGAGCGGCGTCGCCTCGAGTTGTTTCTTCACGGCTTCCACATCGGGGAAGAAGCGGTGTGCGCCAGCACAGTCTTTGAAGTTGTCGCCAACAAACCAAAGTTCGTCACACCCCAGCGTCTCTGCTTCAGAGACCACACGGCGATGTTCTTCCTCCGATGCCGCACCGAGTTCGCGCATCTCGCCAACGATGGCCATCTTCTTGGGATGGCTGATGAGGCGGAAACTGTCGAAGGCCGCCTTCATGCTCGTTGGATTGGCATTGTAAGCATCGACAACGAGCGTGTTATGCCCCGTTTCCAGCAGTTCGGAACGGTTGTTAGTGGGCTGGTAATTGGAGATGGCGCGGGTGACAGCCTCAGCGCTAACCCCGAAATGCAGACCAACAGCTGCCGCAGCCAAAGCATTGGTCACGTTGTACGCCCCGATGAGGTGTGTATGGATTTCCTGCCATTCGCCGCCCTTTTGCCGCCAACGGAGGTTGACGAACGGCGTGCACGAAACGACTTCGCCTTCCACATCATAGCCTTTTCCGGGCTCACCATAAGTAACGGCTTTCAGTCCGCCAGCAATTTTCACGAGGTGTTCGTTGTCGGCATTCAAGAAGATGAACGTGTCGGGGCGCTGGCGCAAATCGTCATAGAGTTCGCCCTTCGTATGGATCACGCCCTCGAAAGAGCCGAAGCCCTCCAAATGGGCCTTGCCCACATTCGTTATCAGTCCGCAATCGGCTTGCACGATGCGACTCAGTTCGGCAATCTCGCCGGAATGGTTGGCGCCGGTTTCCACAACGGCGATGTCGTGTTCTGGCCGCAGGCGCAACAAGGTCTTCGGCACCCCGATGTGGTTGTTGAAGTTTCCCAAGGTGTAGAGCACGTTGAAACGTTCAGAGAGCACTGCCGAGGTCAGTTCCTTGGTTGTTGTCTTGCCGTTGGTGCCCGTCACCTGCAAAATCGGCGTATGGAGTTGCTGGCGGTGGTAGGCGGCCAATTCCTGCATCGCGGTCAAGACGTCGGGCACATGAATGAGGCGCTCGTCGCCAACCACCCGCTCGTCGTCGACCACTGCATAGGCGCAGCCGCTTTCCAAGGCTTTGATTGCAAAGTCATTACCGTTGAACGAAGCACCCCGCAGGGCGAAAAACATGGAGTTCTTCGGACAGTCGCGCGTATCGGTCGTGACAACAGGATGCTTGAGAAACACTTGATAGAGTTCTGAAATTTTCATTGTTCCTAATGGTTATTTGCCCACAAATTTAGTGAAATTTCGCGAGAGAGGCGCGAAGAGCAAAATATTCTATGTAAATTTGTGTCCCTGCGAAATCATCCAGCCACGCAGATGCGCACACGGAGATTAAGTAATGGTAAACTCTCCATTACTAAGCAGGCAACATTTTCAGCGGACAGCTACAACTTCTGTATCGCGTTCCGCCCCACTTATTAAACCCAAACTCTGATGATGACTCTCAAACCATATTCCATCAATTGCAACGGACGACTGTTTGCCCTCGACAAACCGCAAGTCATGGGCATCATCAATGTCACGCCAGATTCTTTTTACGCCGACAGCCGCAAGCAAAGCGACGAAGCCATCGCGGCACGCGCTCGCCAGATTGTGGCCGAGGGCGGCACGATGATTGACATCGGCGCCTATTCGTCGCGCCCTGGTGCCGACGAAGTGTCGGTGGAAGAGGAAATGGAGCGCCTGCGCCACGGCCTTGCCATCGTGGGCAAGGAAGCTCCAGAGGCGGTGGTTTCCGTTGACACGTTCCGCGCCGACGTGGCCAAGATGTGTGTGGAGGAATATGGTGTCGACATCATCAACGACATCTCTGGCGGCATGCTCGACAAACACATGTTCCGCACGGCCGCCCAACTGGGCGTGCCTTACATTCTCATGCACATGAAGGGCACACCGGCCACCATGCAATTGGCGCCCCACTACGACCACTTCATGCGCGAGGTGTTTCTCTATTTCGCGGAACGCGTTGACCGCCTGCACGACCTGGGCGTGAAAGACATCATCCTCGACCCAGGGTTTGGTTTCGGCAAGACGCTGGAGAACAATTATGAGCTGATGAACAAAATGGGCGACTTCCGCGAATTTGACCTCCCCATACTGGTTGGCATCTCGAGAAAGTCGATGATTTACAAACTCGTTGGAGGCACACCAGCAGACGCGCTCGGAGGCACCATCGCGCTCAACACCATCGCGCTTGAAAGGGGCGCACACATCCTCCGCGTTCACGATGTGAAGGCGGCCGTTGAAACGGTGAAAATCGTTGAAGCATTGCAGGCGACGTCGGCCGACGAAGAATAGTGCATTTCTGCTCATACATAATACCGACCTACACCACTCCTCCTACTCATTATATATATGATCAACTTCGGCATCATCGACCTCATCGACATCGTGTCGGTGGCGTGCATTCTTTACTATATCTACCAGCTGATGAAGAAGTCGAGCTCCGCCAACATCTTCTACGGCATCCTCGTCTTCATCGTTGTCTGGCTCCTCGTTACGCAGGTGTTTGAAATGCGCCTCCTGGGGGGCATCATGAACAACATGGTCAACGTGGGAGCACTGGCGCTCATCATTCTTTTTCAAGAGGAAATCCGCCATTTCTTTTCAAGCATCGGCACGCGCCGCCGCGCCAACGTGCTCATCCGCCTGTTTTCAAGGAAACGTAAGGACGACATGACGCACCGCGACGAAATCATCCCAATCGTCATGGCCTGCATGAGCATGAGCAAACAAAAGGTGGGGGCGCTCATCGTGGTGGAACGTAGCATGGGGCTTAACGAGGTGATACGCTCGGGCGACCTCATCAACGCCAACATCAACCAACGACTCATCGAAAATATCTTCTTCAAAAACTCGCCGCTGCACGACGGCGCTATGGTCATCAGCCATAAACGCATCTGCGCTGCGGGGTGTATTCTTCCAGTGTCACACGACCTCGACATCCCCAAAGCTCTCGGATTGCGCCACCGCGCCGCGCTCGGCATTTCGCAAAAGAGCGACTGCCTGGCCATCGTTGTCTCGGAGGAAACGGGAGGCATATCGGTGGCCGAAAAGGGGCAGTTTCAGCTGCACCTGACGCCAGAAAACCTGGAGCGCATCTTGACATCGAAGTGGGAAGACTAACAATGAAGCCGCTCCCCCTCCCCCACCCTACGCGTTGAACGATGGCGAGGAGAAACAACGGCCAAGATTCCGCACGGCAGTTTACTTATGACACACCATTAACCAAACATACATTTATGAATCCAACTACTTACAGCTACGAAGAAGCCTTCCAGGCGACATTGGCCTACTTTGACGGCGACGAACTCGCCGCCCGCGTATGGGTCAACAAGTATGCCATGAAAGATTCCTTCGGCAATATCTACGAGAAATCGCCGGCCGACATGCACCACCGCCTGGCTGGCGAGATGGCCCGCATTGAGCGCAAATACCCCAACCCGGTTCCAGAAGAGGAAATCTTTTCTTTGCTCGACCACTTCCGCTTCATCATCCCCGCGGGCAGTCCGATGACGGGCATCGGCAACAATTATCAGGTGGCCTCGCTCTCCAACTGCTTCGTCATCGGCATTGACGGTGATGCCGACTCTTACGGCGCCATCATGAAGGAAGACGAGGAACAGGTGCAGCTCATGAAGCGCCGCGGCGGCGTGGGACACGACCTCTCGCGCATCCGCCCGAAAGGTTCCCCGGTGAACAATTCCGCCCTGACTTCAACAGGTCTGGTGCCCTTCATGGAACGTTTCTCCAACTCCACACGCGAGGTGGCGCAAGACGGACGCCGCGGCGCCCTGATGCTTTCGGTGAGCATCAAGCACCCAGACGCTGAGGCTTTCATCGATGCCAAGATGACGGAGGGCAAGGTGACGGGGGCCAACGTGTCGGTCAGAATTGACGACGACTTTATGCGTTGCGCCACGGAGGGACGCCCCTACCGCCAGCAATACCCCATCGATACGCCGGAGGATGAATGCCTCACGAGCAAGGAAATCGACGCGCAGAAACTCTGGAAGAAAATTGTCCACAACGCTTGGAAGAGCGCCGAACCAGGCGTGCTTTTCTGGGATACCATCACGCGCGAAAGTATACCCGACTGCTATGCCGACCTGGGCTTCAAAACGGTGTCAACCAATCCTTGCGGCGAAATTCCGCTCTGTCCCTACGACAGTTGCCGTCTTTTGGCCGTCAATCTCTACGGTTACGTTGACGACCCGTTTACGCCTCAGGCTTCTTTCAATTTCCAGCGCTTCCGCCAACACGTGCGTCTGGCACAGCGTTTCATGGACGACATCATCGACCTCGAGGAGGAGAAGATTGACCTCATCCTGAAGAAGATTGACAGCGACCCGCAGAGCGAGGAGGTGAAGCACACGGAACGCCGCCTCTGGGAGAAAATCAAGCGCAAGACGGGACAAGGACGACGCACTGGACTCGGCATCACCGCTGAAGGCGACATGCTGGCGGCGCTCGGACTGCGCTACGGCACACAGGAGGCTACGGATTTTGCCGTCAAGGTGCAGAAGACGCTGGCCCTGACGGCCTACGCTGCATCGGTGGAAATGGCGAAGGAGCGCGGAGCATTTGAAATCTACGACGCACAACGCGAAGCCGCCAACCCCTTCGTACTGAGAATCAAGGAGGCCGACGAGGCGCTCTACGCCGACATGGTGAAATATGGCCGACGCAACATCGCGTGCCTCACCATCGCGCCAACTGGCACAACGAGCCTGATGACGCAGACCACCTCTGGCATCGAACCCGTGTTTATGCCGGTCTACAAACGCCGCCGAAAGGTGAACCCGAACGACCCAGAAGTGCGCATTGACTTTGTGGACGAATCGGGAGACGCCTTTGAAGAATACATCGTTTACCACCACCACTTCCTCACATGGATGCGTGCCAACGGCATCGACACGGAACGCCGCTACACCCAGGAGGAGATTGACGAACTCGTTGCACGCTCGCCCTATTACCTCGCCACGGCCAACGATGTCGACTGGCTCATGAAGGTCAAAATGCAAGGAGAAATCCAGAAATGGGTGGACCACAGCATCAGCGTGACGGTCAACCTCCCGAACGCCGTTGACGAAGCACTGGTCGACCGCCTTTACGTGGAGGCCTGGAAGAGCGGATGCAAGGGATGCACCATCTACCGCGACGGTTCACGCGCTGGCGTCATGGTCAGCGTGAAGAAAAAAAAGGAAGACAAGGGCGCCAAACTGCAAACGCTCTCGCCCGTTGTGGAACGCCGCCCGGAAGTGCTTGAATGCGACGTGGTGCGCTTCCAAAACAACAAGGAGAAATGGGTGGCTTTCGTCGGACTGCTCGACGGACGGCCCTATGAGATCTTCACTGGATTGCAAGACGACGAAGAGGGCATCGTCCTGCCGAAAACGGTCACCAAAGGCCGCATCGTCAAGCATGTCAACGCTGAAGACGGCACGAAGCGCTACGACTTCCAATTTGAAAACAAACGCGGATACAAGACCACTGTGGAAGGTCTTTCGGAGAAATTCAACAAGGAATATTGGAACTATGCCAAACTGATTTCGGGTGTGTTGCGCTACCGCATGCCGCTGGAAAACGTCATCAAACTCGTTGACAGCCTGCAGCTCGAAAGTGAAAACATCAACACATGGAAGGTCGGTGTGGCCCGCGCCCTGAAAAAATACATCACCGACGGCACGGAAGCCAAAGGCCTGAAATGCCCCAACTGCGGCCACGAAGCCCTGGTCTACCAGGAGGGCTGCCTGATATGCAAGCACTGCGGCTCAAGCCGTTGCGGATAAACAACATCATTACGACTCCACTAATAAAGCCGGAGGCGCTCCCCAACAAGGAACGCCCCCGGCTTTACATTTCCGCTTTTCCACAGCCCGAGAAAAGTCTTCCCAAAATGCCTTACGTGTTATCGACCCTCGGCCGCGAGTAGCATTACCAGCGGCCGCGAGCAACGCTACCGGCGGCCGCGAATCGATAACTTGTTAAGCAAAAAAGGAAGAAACCTTGTGGTATCATCTACACATGATGCCACAAGGTTCCCATTATCTGCAAGGACTCTATCTTGCGTTGTTTCCATCGGGAAAAAACTTCCTTTTATCCACGTTGAAGTATTATTGAGTTGGTTATATTCCGTCGAAAAGAGTTATTTCAACAACCCTCCATTCACCTCCATTACGTGAGCCTCCGATGCGAAGAATACGACCACTTTGCTTCAACTTCTTTATATGGTAAGCAACGCCATCTTCTGTTATGCCACATACGGATGCAATCTCCTTGACCATAACCTTAGGATTATTACTTATTATTTTGAAAATAGTTTCCGTAGTATCGGTCGAAATTTCCGTAGAAATCGTAGGAGATTCCAGTTTGAAAGAAGAAGTTTCCGTAGTTATTTCCGTAGAAATCGTAGAAGTTTCCGATGCAACATTCGCGTTGTTTCCCAGCTTAAGACAGATCTCGATTCTATCAGGGTTATTCTTTTCCTCAACCGTTGGTATACTCCAACCATTATCCTTCCATCCTTTTGCTATCACATCAGCGCCTATGCCACCTTTCTCGCCAATTCCCATAAACACAAACATATTTTGGATGACAGGATTTCTGCAAACACTATGCCCTCCTTCGTAGTATTCTTCCATGCTGATAAGCATAGTGCCTGGATTTGACAAAAGTCCTGCCTTATTATACAGCATCAAGCGAGATACAATCCCATAAGGAAAAAGTATTGTTGAAGTTCAAATCACGTCATATCGTAGGCGATTACACATGATATTTTTTGCTAATCCTACAAACGATTCTATCCAACACCTTTCTTATTATACAATTTGTCTTATGATGTCGTTTTAAGCAAGCAACCATATGCGGAGAAACAGTATAGTAGACTTTGACAAACAACTTTCCTAACGCTGTTTTAAGTAAAACATCATCGCGATACTTCCTCAATACTAACACTTTAGGATGGTTGTAATTTCCATACGCCATAGTTGCAATATAACAACCTTCTTTGGTATTTTTCCCAGATGTATACAATGTTGTATTATTGGAAGACTTGGCATTTAGGGCATTCCGAGAAAGACTTGGGATATATGCTGGTTTTTGAGTAATGTGTCCATTCGTTACAACAGGACCTGTAGGCTTACTGAACGTTATCCCATCAACCTTTTGGATTCTCGAAATTTTAAAAGTTCTATTCTCATTTCTCAGATGACAATAGGCACTTATGTAATCTGGGCCAAATTCATCAGAGTACTTTATATCACTTATCTTTCTGGTAGAGAACTCTCCTCCGTATTTTACGTATGAAATTGTAATGGATTTACCATCTTTTATGGCTTGATCAATATATTCTTTGATGCTCATATAGTTTTAGTTTTTAATCGATGATGCTTTCACTCAATAGTTCGTTAAAGATGCATTACATTGGAATTAACGGAGTATTGAATTCAAGTTTGGCATAAGTATTCCAACACTCTATGATGTATTACTAAACAGAAAACACTTTCAACACTCTCGTCCATTTGTTACTACAGCCTGTCGAATCGTAGTCACGACAAGACAGGGCTGTTCCATGAGAGAAGTGTCCTTTTTTAAATGAGTTATTACATTGCCAAAATTCGCCATATTTAGTATTTTCTACATCATGATACAATACAAATGTAGGTTTATTTCTAAAATGCATCATAAAAGAATTAAGTCTGGCTGTTTTTATATCGTCAATATACGGACTGACGCAAACAAAATAATTACAGCAAGTTATAATGCTATCAACAATTGAAAGCAGATGTTGACTATTGTAGTCATCTATGTCAAGTATATTTGAAAACAGATGAATTGTGGGCACATCACGTTGCACTTTTATATCGGAAGGTACTACATCGTCTAACTTCTTACATACAGTGTTAAGTTTAGCACTTGTAGTAAATTTCCTGCAATGTAGGGCAGCCCTCTTTAGAACAATTTCTGATGGCTCAATCAATGTGATACAACCAACGTCTAAAGATTTGTATTTTTCCAATAAGGTAATAGTCGCCAATCCCTGTCCGCATCCCCAATCCACTATATTCACCTGAGTGTCAAAATTTTGAGGAAAAGCAGATTCAAACGAACTTATAAGTTTTGCGTAATGCATTTTCCCATAGCGTTTTATATACTCAAACATTTCCCCTTCCGATTGTAATTGATTTACACCTCGTCCATTGAAGATGCCATTTGATCTGTCAACACTAATTTTACGAATTGATATAAAATCATTTGGCACACGACAGAGGGCATCACAATATTCGGTACCTTCTTCGATTAAGAGGTTTTCTTTTAACTCGGCTACGCCACTTGTAACTTTCGTGGTTAAAGTATCTATTCTCTTTTCAATTTGTTGATAAACTGACTGAGGATTAGAAACATCAAGAAGAGAAATATCTTCTATTTGTTTGAGCCAATTGTATTCACCGTTATTATTAAGATCACAAAGTTTTTGATTTGCTTTTGTCGCATAAACAACATTAGTATCGTAAACTATGTGACCATAATAATTAAGAAATGTTACAAGTGCTTTGGAAGGGTTGTCCTCTTCTTCAACAACTGCCTCATTCAACAATTCACATATTTCATCGAAGCGACCAACTAATTCTTCATTTGAAGAGGGACGTGGAAACAGAAACTTTAAAGCTGCTGTCATCCTCTTGTTGACAACAATGTTATTCCTTTGGATAATAGTCATAATGCGAGGAATACATCCATGCAAAGCGAATCTTTCACACAAGTCGAGAAGGATAAGCACAAAAGAACGACTTTCTACGGTTTGAAAATCATAATGAGAAATGATGCTATTCTTGAGAAGAATCAATCGTTCAATATCATCCTTCTGTTGATACTGTGTTTGATATGATGCATTAAAGAAATCTTGGATGGTCAAAAAATTTCTTTCAAGACTATCCGCAAACGATACCACATCACTGGTTTCCTCGAAAAGAGTTTTGAATACTTCATCCATAATTATAATAGCTTACTACCTTGGCGTTTTTTCTGCACGAACAATTTCAAAAATCAATTGGATTTTTTTTGTTTTTCCTTTGACACTACAACCAATTTCTTTTGCCATAGCTTTTAATTCTTTCATTGTCATATCGTCTAAATCATAGCATCTTTTCATGAATTCCTCCTCATTAAACATATGTGTTTGATTATTCACTGACAAAGAGGGAGTTACGGAGTTTCCCTTAATAGTTACCTTTTTATCTTCATTTTCCATATAACTGAGTTTCTTTTTCAGAGCTTCATTCGTATCTTTAAGCTTCTGAATTTCCTCTTCATATTCACGCGATATTTCGTTCTTCACTAAAGTAACAAATGGTTTTAGAATTTTATCTACGATGAAAACTGGTAAGAAATTGCTCCCGAGAAAAGAGAGCCTGTCTTTTGAAAGAAAAGATGAACAAATAGTTTTCCACCATTCTTCGGAAAGAAAAATTGCCTTTTTTTTATCACATACAAGCGTATCAAGTATCAAGTATTCTCCTTTCTTTGCTTTTTTCGAAGGCAAAGTCTTAACCCACGAATCAAACAAATCAAACTTTGATGAAACCTCCTTGTTGAAGCAATATCTATAAATACTTTCTATTGTATAATAGTCAAGTAACGAATTGAGCTGGAATTTTACATTTTCTGTTTTGCCTTCCTTTCTATACTGATTATTAAAAGATGCATACCCTCTGTTATATCCATAATACAAAGCGCAGCTTTCTTCATACCCTTGTTTAAGCCCTGTAAAATTATTCAAAATGAGTTCGTCTATTCTATGACGATGTGACTCCTCGCCTACTCCATAATCATAAAGAACATAGCATACATACACATTTTTATCAAGGTTGTCAGGAATAATAACCTTAGTCAATTTGTCCTTACTGATAGTTTGGCTACATTCTCTTGCTTCACTTTCTAATATTTCAAAAGTAACTTTTTTATCTAGAAAAGCTGGATGGGTTTCAAAGACTCTGTTAAATTTAGCATCTATTACTGCAATTTTGCGTTTTTGACTTTCAATATAAGAATTGAACTTTGAGAGTAGATCAATATAATGTGCTGAGAAATTACACCCTTCATCATGAGCAGTTTTCATCAACGCCATTGCACCTAGTATCCTATTATATTTATCATAAGAAGCTTTTATATTATCCACAGATGAAACAATATCTTCCGGAACATGTACAATATCAGAGGTCTTTTCGAACGTGTTATCCTTTTCATCTATCAGATCGCTGGGAATGAACGCTGTAGAAAGCGTAATATTGGAGATAGTTCTATATGCCTGATTCTTTTTTTTAAAATAGATTTTCTTTATTCTTGTAATAGGAATTGCACTCTCAAACAAATAGAAACCGCCGTTTATGTCAACTAAGCTTTTTTCTTCTTCAAGAGTCAATATAATTTGAAGACAGCAATCCGATTCTAAACAGCCGAAATTCTTCGTGAGAAAGATAAAGTTCTCAAATTTGTTTTGAATATCTGGCAGTCTGTTTTCATACAGAGAAGCAGGCAGGATACAAGCTTGTCCAAAAATTGCAGCTAAGGAGGTTGACGATATTGGATAATAATAATATTTTTCCATAAAACTATAGTTTATTCTACAACATCAGATAATGAAGAGATAGGATAATCGCTAAATAGATATAAATTTGTTCTTGCTCTTGTAACAGCAACATAGAAATCTTTCCAATTCAAAATTTCATAACTACTACATAAATACTCCATTGACCCGAAATCAGGAACTAAAACAGTATCAAATTCAAGTCCTTTCGCGGATTTATATGTAGTTATATGAACATTGTCAATAGGAGGACAACCATTAGGGAAAGTATTCTTATCTTTATAATACATGCTATGAGCTATATCAAAGTCTGACAATATCTTATGGTATTGTTCTACCGTATTCTTAAATGGGACTAGAATCGCAATATTATGTGCATCGGCCCTAAATTTTTCAATAATCTGTTTTATTGCATCATTACGAGTATTTCTAGCATTAACATTGAAAAATGGATTACCATCAGTCACTATCAATGTTGGTTTCTCTCCAGGATTACTGACTAATGCATCAAGAGTATTCCGTGGAATATATGCATTGGGAAAAGCAATCCGAGCAAAGTTCATTATTGCTAGTGTGCTTCTGAAATTTTTATCCAACACATATTCAACATTCTTAGAAAAACGACTTTGCAATTCAGCTTTGCTTGAAGAATGTTCAGGATAAAGTATCTGTGCTTCGTCAGCCCCATATGAAACATTAAACCTTGAAATTTTATCAAAATATTCATCGTCCAAATCTTGTGCTTCATCTATGATAACCTCTTCAAAGTTTTCATTTCTGCCTGGACACCCAGCACATGCAGAACGCACACTGCGAGAAGCGTCTACGTTTATAAGACGGCAACAATCTGATAAATATCTAGCTAAAGTTGTTGTGAAAGTGAGAAGCAGACTTCTTTTATTATTTTCGTGGTTTGTTAAATGACGGTAAAGTGAAACTACACTTTTCCCTGTACCTGGTCCACCAGAAAGTGCAATCTGCTCAGTTTCATTGAGCGCTGCTTGTTGCGACAGTGTCAATTGTGTTATGGGTGGTAATCTGAAATAGTATGACATAATTCTATAATTTATTTGACAATCATTTCCCTGTAATAGTATCAGCATAAGGGTTTTCTTTATGCATCTTCCAATTTTTGATAGCTAATTCTTTGGATGCATTAGCATAGCAATATTCACAAAGATGTGGGCAAGTGTTATATTCCCCTATGTCCTTTGATGCCATGCATTCACAGAATTGTCTTTGTCCGGACTCTTTCTTGTGTGCACTGACAAAATAATGATTATTCGGTAAGAGTATTGCACCATCGGGCAACTCTGATTCACCAAACAATGATGGGACAGGAATATTTTCTATCTTTACCTTCATAAAATCCATCAGTTTTTTGTCGTTCCATGCGAGGCGGGTAATTAAATCTCCATCAATACAGCGGTTATGAAGAATTCCATACTTGGAAATATCTATTTTTTCTCCGCATGTAGCGAGTTGGAAATTCCAACCTCGTTCGCGATTCATGAGCGATAGTTTGTCGGCAAATTCTTCCATCTGATCTGTTTCCCATTCGTGGTAAGGAATGCCGCTTACTTCAAAATTATGCTTTACCTTCTTGTACATGGCTATGTCTGCATAACTGAATACAAGTTTTTCTGTGTAACCTTTCAGTTGATCACCAATATTTCTAATCTTACACAACAAATCATCTATGGAAATATCATCTGTAAGAATCAACGGATCAAATCTCCATACAACAGAACCAAATCCTAATCTGTCCACCAAAAGTTTGAATGTCTCAATACGCTTTTCTAAAGATGGAACTTTCTCCAAACTCTCTGTTTCGTAGTCATTAAGCGTGTATTGTATATAGCATTTGATGTTTCGTTCTTCTAAAATATGAAGATAGTCAAGGAGTGGTCTAGGATTCTTAGACCAAAACACGACAAAACGTGTTTCATCATAGGAAACATAAGACTTCACCCCATTAAAAGGATTTGTCCAAGCGGAAAAGCCCATTTCAAGACGCTTGAAAAACCAGTCTGCATAAAATGCAGGAATATCTGTACTTCGACTTGCAGATATGATGATAGGGGCTTGTGCTTTAACAAGCCTTCCATCAATATTTATTTCTGTATGTTTCCATGTTGCCATATCTAATGTTTTTTGGCATCTCAACAATTGATGCTCGTATTTATTCTACCTATAAAGCTATCTAAAATGTAGCTATTATCTCAGAGTTTTTGAAATCCTCCTCTGTCGGTATGTAATACAGACTATCATAAGCCCTTAGCTTCTACGAATGCTTTTGCCTTGATGATACGCCCATACGTAACTCGAAGAACGAACCATTGTTTATTTGCGTCAGGCATGTTCTCTACCGACACCCCACCTTTGTTTTTTGAGATGGAGGGCGTACAAGAGGTAAGTCTTGCACTTGGACACTATGAACCTGTGTCGATAGGCTGCCCATTATACAATGAAGCGTTTGCCGTTGAAGGCTGCTTGGTATTATCTTCCAATATTATTATTCAGAGGTTAGATTAAACCAACCGATTTTTTGTTAACAGGATTGCCAACAACTGACTACAAAAATAAGGAATCTTATTTAGACGAAAGGGGAAATCATTAAAAATATTTACATGGACTACCGCTTGCCCATTATTTGAGGTGATTTGCAGTGCCGAGCGTTACAAATCACCTCATATAACACCTAAGTCCAAAAGGAGACTCACGAGTTTTATCCGTACAACGTAAAAGTGTCGAAAGCCTTTTTCGGATGATTTTTAAAGAACTGGGAGGAGCAATGTAAAGCGCATTACGGATGCTTGCCAGACGCAAGGCGTGAAAGCTCCTACATGCTTCTCCGATGGTGGCTTTGTTACGATTACATTCTAGCAACTTAATTTTGCATCCAACGCATTAAAGACAGACGAGGGGGGACATGAAATCGACCAAGAAGAAATGCCGCTCAATCCAAGAAATAAATCTTTCAACGAGTGAAGACCATAATAAAAAATAGGTCGGGCTATTCATGACATGTCTTTTTTAATCTTTCAAACAAGCAAGCGGTATGACTTTGACTCCGTCTGGGCGTGTGTAAGCCATGCTGCCACCTGTCATGACAATCATCAAGTCGGGTTCGCGCAGCGGCACCTGCTTTTCTGTCTCATTATGCACTTGAATGAGTCGTTTAATTTCCAAAAGATGTTTGGCTCCTTCTTCTATCTCACGGCTACCAAGCTTGCACTCTATCAGAGCATAGCGTCCATCGTCAAGATGAAGCACTAAGTCGGCTTCCAGTCCGTAGCGGTCGCGATAGTATGAGAGATGATTGCCAAAACCTGGAGTATAAGCTCGAAGGTCTCGTGCACACATTTGCTCAAAGATAAAACCAAAGGTTTTGAGCTGCGTCATCAATGCTTCTGGGGAAAGTCCTAATGATGCAATTGCAATGGACGGGTCTACGAAAGCCCGTTTTATACCACTTCGAATTGCAGTCTTGCTTCGGACGGCAGGACACCAAGCTTCGATGTTGTCAATAACGAACAATTTATTGAGGGAGGTTACATAATCCTCAAACGCACTCATAGAAAGAGAAACTTCCCCAGAGGTTGTTACATCAGCTAACAGAGCAGTTTTCTTTGCCAATGTTGAGATGTTACGGGCATACGAACGCAATATTGCACGAGTTGTCCGTTCATCCCTTTGTACGCCATCCACTCTTGAGATATCGTCACGACAGATGGCATCAACATAGTTGCGTGCAATAAGTAGCTTTGCCTTATCACTCTTCATATTTAGAAATGCAGGCCATCCACCACGACAAGCAGCATAAATCAAGTTTTCAATCTTCATATCTGAAGTGAGGCCGTCTATGTCTAAGTCTTTATTATCAAACAATTCTTTAAGTGAAATTTTTCCGTTAGACTCTCCTGACTCCCATAGACTCATTGGCAACATCTTCATTCGTGAAATCCTACCCGTACCAGAATGATGTATTTTACTTCTGTCTACGACAGTAGATCCTGTAAGAATGAATTGTCCTGGAACCTGACGCTTGTCCACCATAGTACGCACGGCATCCCAAAGCACAGGAGCATCCTGCCATTCATCTATTAGGCGAGGTGTCTCACCCATCAACAACAATGATGGTTTGGAGGCAGCAGTTGCAGCATATTCTTCCTGCATCTCCGTATCCTGCATCTTTATGACACTTTTACTCATTCGCTCTGCAGTTGTTGTCTTTCCGCACCACTTAGGACCCTCTATTAGTACAGCCCCAAAAGCCTCAAGACGCTCTGCCAGTTGAAGGTCTGCAATTCTATGTAAATAACTCATATTGTAACCGTGATTTGATTATGCAAGCAAAGTTAATGATATTCAGTTATATATGCAAGCAAAAACTAATATTTGTGGGTATTTGATACTATGAATTGCGCTATTTCATTACTAACTTTTGTGGTAATTTAGAACTAACTTTTGTGGTAATTTAGAACTAACTTTTGTGGCACTTCATTTGTAATTTTTGAGGTGTCATTTGTAGTTTTTGAGGTGTTTCATTTGTAGTTTTTGGGGTATTTTAGCGGACAACAATAATAAAAAATAGGTAGTCAAGATTAATTCTGACTACCTATTTTTTATACCATTATATCAACCCCAACTGATTGAGGAAAATCGCCACGATGCACACCGGACATACGTAACGGATGAGCAACAGATAAACGCCAAACAAGGTGGAGCGCAGCGTGCCTTCGTTGGTAAATTCGTCTTTCACTACTTTGGTTGGGACAACCCAACCGAGGAAAATACAGGTGAGGAATCCGGCCACGGGCAACATGATCTGACCTGTGACGAAATCAAAGAGATCAAACAACGAACGGCCACCGATTATAAGCCAATCGCGATTGCCAACCGACAAGGAACAAAATGCACCCAAAACACAGAGCGATGCCGTGACGCATGTGGCGGCTTTCTTACGCGAGATGTTAAACTCTTCGTGGAAGAAGGCTGTCGACACTTCATGCAGGGATATCAGCGATGTCAGGGCGGCGAGCGACAACAAGACGTAGAAGAGCACGGCTATGACGGTTCCAACCAACGGCATCGTAGCAAAGGCTTCCTTGAAGACGTTGGGAAGGGTGATGAAGATGAGGGAGGGGCCGGAGTCGGGGTCGACACCAACGGAGAAGGCGGCGGGGAAAATCATCAGTCCAGCAAGGATGGCGATGAGAGAGTCGATGGCGACAATGTTGCCCGCCGACTTGAGAAGATTGGCCTGGCGGGAGAAATAGCTGGCAAAGGTGCAGATGCAACCCATGCCGATGCTGAGCGAATAAAACGACTGGCCCATCGCGGCGAGGAACACGGAGGAATCCATGTGTGAGAAATCAGGACGGAAAAGGAACTCCACACCCTTGCCTGCCCCAGGCAGCATACATGAACCGATGACCACCACAATGAGCAGAAGGAAGAGCGTCGGCATCATCAGTTTCGAGGCCCGCTCAATGCCGCTGCGCACGCCGTGGATAATCACGTAATGGGTCATGAGCAGAATGGCAATAGTCCACAACATGGGGCGGAAGGGCGACGACGAGAAGTCCTGAAAATACTTACTGATGTATTGCGGGTCGCCGTTGAGCTCGCCGCCAGCCGAAGCGAAAATGTATTGCAGACACCAACCAGACACCACGGCATAATAGCTCGTGATAATGAACCCCGTCAACACGCTCATACATCCGATGAAGCGCCACGAGCCCGCCTTGCCCATCTTGCCATACGCACGCCCAGTGTTGGAAGCGCCATGACGTCCGATGATAAACTCATTCATCATGCACGGTATGCCCAGCAGTAGCACACAGCCTATATAAATCAAAATGAAGGAGGCGCCGCCGTTCTGTCCGGCCATATAAGGGAATCGCCACACATTGCCGAGACCCACTGCCGAGCCCGCCGTGGCGAGCACCATTCCTAACTTACTTCCAAAATTTACTCTCTCTTGCGACATATTATTATACGTTTAAAATTTTCTTGTATTCGGCATAGCACTCTGGTGGGCATAATTGGGTAGGAGGTAAATGTTATTCATAAAAGGCATTTACCTCCTACTTTCACATTTACCGACCTCCCACACCACCGTACGTGCCGTTCGGCATACAGCGGTTTCGTGCTTTTACACCTTACTGTGTGTGGCAAGTTGTTTTCAGCCATCCCTTCGAGATACGTCACTTCTATTCTATTGTCGGATTCCGTCCTATCGTGTGAATAGAGAGTTCCTTTTCGGACATCTGACTACAAAAGACTCTCAAGGTAGCAGTCATTTACTGTTGCACTGCACGATTCAGTCCTTCCCTATAGACAACCCGTGTCTTGGGTACTATGACCTCTGCTGACTTCTCACGACAAGCTTTACTCCGTCATGGTACATCGAATACCTCATCTTCACCATGCGTCCGTGAGACCTCCTCGGATAAGGGCTTATTCTTTCCATCTTATACCCACTTCATTTACACCAACCATTCCGAATAGCTATAGGACTTTGATTTGTGTGGCAATCTCATCCATGGTCAAATGCCTTATATGAAGTTTCTGTACGTTAGGTCAGATGTTTGCCGCCAGCTTCTTTCAGATTCCACCTCGCAGTGGACACCCTTGCTATTGGCTATACAATTCCCGCTATTAGGGCTTGTTAGGGACTTGCACCCATTAGAATAAGCTCATGCCGAGCATACCAAAAAAAACAGTTAAGAGCATGCTCCTAACTGTTTTTCATATTGTGGTGCCACCAGGAATCGCTACGATTTACCAAGTGGTTGAATATCGTTTCTTTCTAAAAACCGCCCAACTATCATCTCCTCCGGCAGCATCTCCGTCGGACTTTTGCTTTTACGCATCGTTGCAGCGAATGATTTCTTGGCGCAAAGTTAGTGAATTAGCTTGGATTATGGACATTCAACTTTCTTATTTCTTTACAGAAAGCGCATTTGAATAACAGAGTATTACTAAATAGTAAGACCAAGAAAGCCAAAAGGGCTGACACCTCGAGTGTGAAGTGTCAGTCCTAAATTATTATGTTTGAAAAAAATACTGGACAGCAATAATACTATGGATATACATTCTCCTGCAAAGAGAAACATAAACACATATATCAAACCATGCCCTTTTATATTCTTGAAATATCTTTCCATCTAGGACATGTGCAACTATTGTTTCACAAAGACCAAGGTTCCAAACCATTCAGATTCTTCTGTAATTGTTTTAGCTTTCTGATTAAAGGTTAATTTTTGCTCTCCAGAAAGCTCGTAAACTATGGTAACATTTTTTCCCGAACGTTTCCAGGTAAACTCAGACGGACCAGCTCCTTGCACATTCATGTAACCTGTATTATTCGATTTAAACACATATGTATCATGCGTTCTTTTGCAAAAATAAGAACCAACAATGGCATCAGCATTCTTTGACTCGATTTCTACAGGCTCAGGTTCATTTAGTTCCTGAAGAGCAGTAGCATTTTCATTCAAAAGAATATCCTTAATTCCTGCAACGTAATTCAACGACGCATAAGGTGTTCCACTTTGAAAAGTTCCATCAAGATATACTCGTACAATTATCTTGTTAACGCCCTCAAAATCATATTCGCCTTTCTTTATGAAATAATCTTGCAAAAGTTCCAGACTATCTTTCGACATAGGATAGTCTATCGCTATATTATATACCAAATTCTGAGTTGGTGAAATCGTACCACCAGATGAGATTCTAGGTTCTTCTGTACTAAGAAGTTTATATTCCGGAAGATTTAAATCTTCTACTACTTGTTTGTTACCATTATTGGTACACGCAACAAAAAAAATTGTAGCTAAAGCTAATAATAACTTTCTCATAATTATAGAATTTAAAATTTAAACATTATCAAATTAACGACTCCAATTAGTTCTCTGTTGGAGTAAGTAAATCTCTTTTATCAACGCCTAGATCGATAGCTATCTTTTCTAATATCTGCAGGTCTAGTTACAGTCTGTAATACTTGCCATTGTTTCATGGCATAAAGATACAAAACTATATCCACTTAATAAAATTGCAACCGAGTTTTCGGACTGACCCATTTGAAAACCCACAAGAGTCAGCCTCTGCCGCCTTTTGCTTTCCGCCGAAAACAAAAAATCCCGATTTCGTTTTGAAATCAGGATTTAATTGCTTTTTTAAGTGGTGCCACCAGGAATCGAACCGGGGACACAAGGATTTTCAGTCCTTTGCTCTACCAACTGAGCTATGGCACCTTATTGCTTACTGTTTGTTTCTGCGTTAGCGTTGTTTCTTGTTTGCGAGTGCAAAGGTAGCAACTTTTATAATACCAGCCAAGCCTTTTGCAAAAAAAATTGCGAAAATCTTGAATTTTCTTTGTCTCCTTGGAAAATTACTGGATTTTGCCCCTATTTTAGCACACAGCCTTACCACTTTGTGCAATAAAAATAAGCGAATAATGACGAGTTATTTTTCTACAGACGCAAAGAAGTCTGCTTCTGCTCTCTCCGCGCACGTCTCTATGCTGCCTTTTATGATCTGAAACCTATAGAGCATACGCCACGTTGAACATCAACGAGGATGTTGACAAATGATAGCGGGCGTAAGAAACGCCGAGTTTGAAGCGATTCAAGTTCAGGTTTCCCCCAAAGGTCAGTCCGGCGCCATGAGCGCCATCGGCCGCCTTGAGTTCGGAGGCGCGGCGAAAGTTATATCCGGCACTGAGAGTCAGAGTGCTTGACGGCTGCACATCAACGCCAACCACGAAATGGTTGATAAATTTCTTTCCGAAGCTCATTTTCTCTCCCTCGGCATGATAATAGTCGCTGGATTTCCAGCGCGTGAGGTCGGTCATGGTCAGAGAGAAACGCACTGGCGCATGGTCCATACCCTTCGTCAGGCCCACCTGCATGCAGAAAGGCACACGCTCTGTGCGGCCGTCAAACGACTTCACCTGCGCGCCAATGTTGCGCATCGTGGCCGACAGGGAAAGGTCGCGCTCCTCGTCATAATAATTCAATCCCAGGTCAACCGCCACCGCAAAAGCCGAATAGCCGGCATACGAAGAGGTGACCATCTTGAGCGAGGCGCCGCCAGCCCAAGCGTCGGAGAGCAGATAACTGTAGCCTGCGCCTACGACGATGTCCTTCGGCGAAAAAGATCCAATCACTTGTCCGTTTGCGTCGGTTTCGTCCATCGAGCCGTAGCCGAGATACTGCGCGGAAAAAGCAGCCGTATGTCGCTCGCCAAAACCTTTGACAAACTGGGCGCCCATCCAGCTGCTGCCGCTGGCGTACGTCATAAAGGAAAGTCCCAAACTGCGGTCGCTCACCGAAGAATAAAGCGCCGGATTCGACCACCCGACCCACGGCGTGTCTTCGATGGCCGAGATGTTCTCTCCGCCGAGCGCACTGGCATGGGCCGACACGGGAAGTTTGAGCACCGTATAGGCCGACGACGATTCCTGGGCATAAGAACCGAGACTATATAGCAAGCCAACTATGGCATATAAACACTTTTTCATTTAGAGAAATAAAAATTGTGTCCAAAGGTACGACAAATTTTAGATTTTGCGTGTACTTTTGCAGGAGAAATACTGGAGACGCGCCGCAAGAACATTTGCGACGCGGCTTCGTGGTTTGAAAAAGAACAGGCCGTGGGCCTGATTTCCTGTTGCCAGAAGAATGCTCCGGCATTCGGAAAGCAACGCTTGCGAAGAGACTGCCGCACACCTTTATATATATTATAGGTGGTAAACGACACATTCCCGCTCGCGAGACATTATAGAAGTATAACGTGAAGAATTCCGAATTATTTTCCAAAGCATGGTGCGACCTTATCTTCAGCGGCCGCAATCAGGACTATGGCGCATATAAGATACGCAAGAACATGGGCCGGCGCTACGCCTATGCGCTGACCCTGGTGTTCGTTGGCGCATTCCTGGCTGCCGCAGTCCCCACTGCCTTCACCCTCTATTTCCGATATAAGTTCTACCAGAGTTTCAAGGACGCCGCCAAAGAAGTGCGCCAACTCAAGAAACTGGAGCACGAGAAGGGATACACCGTCAAGCAAATATCGGCAGGACGAGGCGCTCCGACGCATACGGTCATCAAGGGCGCTGCGGAAAAGGCCCCCGACATCGTTGAATACACGAAGAAGGACATCGTCTTCGGAACCAGCGGGGCAGAAACTTTCATCGTCGACGACACCAAGACGTCCTTTGAAGACCTCGACTTACAGCACAACCGCGACCGCGAAGACCTCCCCATTGAAGGTCCGCAAATCGTGGCGACAGAGGTGGTGAAGGAGATGCCGCAATTCCCAGGCGGCCCGACGGCTTTCATGAAATGGCTCGACACGAATATCGGCTATCCGAAACACTGCATCGACGAGAAGACTGAGGGCGACATGGAAGTGGTGTTCTACATTCTCAAGGACGGAACGGCCAGCGACATAAAAATCACCAAGTCCATCGACCCGGAAATAGACCGCCTCGTTCTCAGGGTGCTAAAGCGCATGCCGCGATGGACACCAGGGAAGGCCGACGGCAAAAACACCGCCGTTCAGATTACGCTGCCGATACATTTCCAGCTGCGATAGCTCCCAGAGGAAATATGAAAACAAGTTATCCACATAAAGACAGTATATTATGATTACCACGCAAGATATTCTGCAACGCATTGAAGACGAATTGGCAACGACCAATTACCCTTCAGAACCCGAAGGTCTTTACGAACCCATCGAGTATGTTCTTGAGGAAGGCGGAAAGCGCCTGCGCCCCACCCTTCTTCTGTTGGCCTACAGCATCTACCGCGAAGACCTCAACCGCGCCATGCCTGCAGCCATCGGTCTGGAGACCTACCACAACCACACGCTACTGCACGACGACCTCATGGACCACGCTGATATGCGACGCGGCCGCCCGACGGTACACCGCAAATGGAACGAAAACACGGCGGTGCTCTCTGGCGACACGATGCTCATCATGGCCTTCCGCCATGTCATGGAATGCCGCTGCGAGAAATCCACGGAGGCCCTGCAGCTCTTCGCGCAAACGGCCCAGGAGATTTGCGAAGGACAACAATATGACGTGAATTTCGAGACGCGCAACAACGTAACGGTTGGCGAATACCTTGAAATGATCCGCCTGAAAACCGCCGTCTTCCTGGCCTGCGCCGCCAAGATGGGCGCACTCATCGCCAATGCCGACGCTGCCGACTGCGAAGCGCTCTACGCCTTTGCTGAACGCATCGGTCTCGCTTTCCAGATTCAAGACGATTATCTCGACGTCTACGGCGACCCGAAGGTATTCGGCAAGAAAATCGGCGGCGACATCCTCTGCGGAAAAAAGACATTCCTGCTCATCAACGCCTTCGACAAGGCCGACGATGCCACGCGCAAACGCCTGCAAGCGCTTCTCAACAACCACGAGATGCCTGCCGAAGAGAAGATTCAGGCCGTGACGGAAATCTACAACCAGCTCGGCATCCCGGCTCTCACGCTCGACGCCATCAACCATTTCTACGACGAAGCCAACGAAGCCCTGAAACGTGCAGCCTCAGCCGCCGAAAAGTTTGCACCACTGGTTGCCTACACGCAGTCGCTCTTGGGACGTAAAAACTAAGCCCATGTTTATCGACACGCACAGCCATCCTTATACGGAAGAGTTTGACGACGACCGCGAAGCCGTCATCGCCCGTGCCCGTGAGGCAGGGGCGGAAATGATTCTGCTTCCCAATATCAACGAGGCATCAATTGGCCCCATGCTGGAGCTTTGTGAGAAACATCCCGACTTCTGCCGCCCCATGATGGGGCTTCACCCAACGGAACTGCCCGACACGGCGGAAGAGGTGGAAACGGCGCTCAACCACATGGAGCGCCTGCTCGAAGCGCCCAACCATCCCTACATTGCCATCGGCGAGGTGGGCATCGACCTTTATTGGGACGAATCGCGGCGCGAGGAACAAGTGGCCATCCTGCAACGCCAAGCTGAATGGGCCGCACGCTTCCATCTGCCATTGGTCATCCACAGCCGCTCAGCCCACCGCCTGCTCGTTGACACGCTCCTGCCGTTTGCCGACAGCCTGCCAGGCGGCGTTTTCCACTGCTTCGGCGGAACAACGGAAGAGGCGCAGGAACTTCTTGACTGCTTCCCGCGCTTCGTCTTGGGCATCGGGGGTGTCGTGACCTTCAAAAAGTCAACGCTCCCCGCCACGCTCCGCGCAGCAGTACCGCTCGACCGCATCGTGGTGGAAACCGACTGCCCCTATCTGGCGCCAACGCCCCACCGCGGCAAGCGCAACGAACCGGCCTACGTGCCGCTGGTCATCGAAAAACTGGCCGACATCTATGAAGTCATGCCAGAGAAGGTGGCACAACAAACCACGGAGACGGCCAAGCGCCTCTTTCATCTTTAGGAATGATACCTTTAGTAATGATATTTAGGGACGTTCCAACAGTCCTTCTTTTCACAAGTGGAGATTAAAAATCAAGTCATGCTGAAATACATCACTTTTATCTTCGCGCTCTTTGCCTCCGTTGAGGTCTCAGCGCAAAACGCGGAAACTCAGCCGCTCATGCAGCAGCCTGAGCAGATTGCCGACACATTGCTTCAGGGCGACATCACGCCCCGGGCGGAGATGACGGGCGAAGAAATGCTTGTTCCCGACAGCATGACGCGCTATGCGTTGCCGATGCTTCATTTCTCAGCCCCGGGCTTCAACGGTTTCTCGCCTTGGAACTATGGCGCGATGCCGGTGTGGCAGATGCACGAGGGCTTTAATGCCCAGCTCGGCCTATCGCTGACGGCGGGCTTCGGCAAAGGGGCGCCACACGGCGTTGGTTTTTCCCAGCAAGCGGCCTTCGGATATGCCATGCCGCTGAGCAAGCGTTTTGCCGTGGCCGCAGGCATTTATGCCAACAATATGGACTGGGGGGCTTTCAACGACCGCGAAGTCGGTCTGGCGGCAGCCGTGCAATACCGCGTGAACGATGCCGTAAACGTGTATGCCTACGGTGCCAAATCGTTCTTCCCGAACGGCCGAAACCGACAACTCCGCTATAACTTCCTCACGGGTTATGCCACCCCTGCCCCGCTCCCCGCCTATTTCTGGGGCATTCCTTCCGAACGCTTCGGCGCGATGGCGGAGTTTAAATTGGGGAAGAACGCCATGATACAAGTGAGCGTGGAACACCAAAAATATTGAAAACGGCCGAGAAGCCAGCGACGAGGGCGCACTCATGTCTTATATAAGGGGCGACTTTTGTTTAAGCCCCCGCCTTCCACAAAGGCACCTCGTCCGTCCAAGAACCGTCTTCTTTGAACACCTACTTACCTACTTATGTCAAAAGCAACCCCTCTCTTGCGCCAGCGCGAACTCTTGCGCAAGGAATATGAAACCGAAAAGGCCGCCTTTGAGAAATCGGCGGAACTGATGGGCGTCGGGCGAAAAGTGAAGCGCGGCGACTGCTGGTTTCCAATCACAGCCGGGCGCAGCTATTATAATTCGCTCGACCGCCTGGTGGTGGAAATCACGCGAAGCGAAGACACCGACATTGAGCACAACTTTGAATACGGAAAGCCCGTTGTTTTCTTCTCGCAAGATGCAACGGGCTCTTTGCATTACCTGCCCTTCACGGCCACTGTGAGCTATGCCGAAGCATCGCGCATGGTGGTCTGCCTCAACGACGAGCGCCAACTCTCGCAGATTCTCTCGCTGGAGCGTCCCGGCGTGCAGCTCTATTTCGACGAGACCACCTACCGCCTCATGTTTGAAGCCCTCGACAGGGTGACAAACGCAAAAGAGGGCCGCCTTGCCCATCTGCGCGACATCTTCCACGGCTCCCTCCGTCCGCAGTTTGCCGCCGGAGGAAGCATGCCGCTGAGCCTTCCCTGGCTCAACGCTGCTCAGGAAGCGGCCGTCGGCGAAGCCCTGAAGGCCCGCGATGTGATGGTGGTTCACGGTCCTCCGGGAACGGGCAAAACCACCACACTGATTGAAGCCGTCTGCGAAACACTGCGCCGCGAACCGCAAGTGCTGGTTTGCGCACAAAGCAACACGGCCGTTGACTGGATTTCGGAGCAACTGGCCAACCGCGGACTCGGCGTGCTCCGCATCGGCAACCCCACCCGCGTGACCGACGCCATGCTGCAAAACACCTATGAGCGCCGCTTCGAGGCCCACCCCGACTATCCGGCGCTTTGGCAAACGCGCCGCACCATCCGCCAGCTCTACAGCCAACCGAGGAAAGGGCGCCCAGCGAATTTCCACCAGAAGATTGCACGCCTCAAGGAGCGGGCCGACGAACTGGAAATACGCATCCGCCACGCGCTCTTCGACGGTTGCCGCGTGGTGGCGGCCACACTGGCGGGCACGGCCAACCCCGTGCTCACAGGCCATCATTTCCACACGCTCTTCATCGACGAAGCGGCGCAGGCCCTGGAAGCGGCCTGCTGGATTGCCCTGCAAAAGGCCGACCGCGTCATCCTGGCGGGCGACCACTGCCAACTGCCGCCAACCGTGAAAAGCCAAGCGGCCATGAAGGGCGGACTGGCGGTGACGCTGATGGAACACGTGGCAGAAACGCGTCCAGAATGTGTTCGACTGCTCACGCTGCAATACCGAATGAACGAAACACTGATGCGCTTCTCCTCCGACTGGTTTTATGGTGGCCAATTGAAAGCGGCGCCGGAGGTGAGCCATCGCAGCATGCTCGACGAACTCGACTGGCCACTGGTGTGGGTGGACACCGACGAAATGCCCACCCTGAAAAACGAAGCGAATGAAGGAGAGGGAACGGCGGACTATCACGAAGCCTTCGTGGCAGCCTCCTACGGCCGCATCAATAAGGCCGAAGCCCAACTGACCATCAACACGCTGAAAGCCTACGTGGAACGCGTTGGCCGCCACCGCCTCTTGGAAGAACGTGCCGACATCGGCATCATCTCGCCCTACAAAGCGCAGGTGCAATACCTCCGCTCGCTGATTCGCCGCGAGAGTTTTCTGCGCCCGTTGGCACCTCAAATCACGGTCAACACGGTCGACGCCTTCCAAGGACAGGAGCGCGACATCGTGCTGGTGTCAATGGTGCGTGCCAACGAGAGCGGACAAATCGGTTTTCTTTCCGACCTCCGCCGCATGAACGTGGCCATCACCAGGGCGAGAATGAAACTAATCATTCTCGGTTCGTCGTCAACCCTCGGCCACCACGCCTTCTATCGCGACCTCTACGAACGCTGCCACAAAGCGGAAATGCCCAACGAAAGGGAAAGCGAACAGGAGAACGCATAAGACATTATATATAAACTCCTTATAATACACAATTCACGATTAACAAAAGCAGGCCATCTCTGCAAACTATTTTTAAACAACCGCCTGCCGCAAATATCTTGATAAAAAATTGGATGTCTCAAAAACTTTCTATAACTTTGGGACATCCAATTTTCATTTGGACGGCACCCCATCCGCCCCACGACACGGGAAGGCATGGGCGGCCCATTGAAAAACATCTAAACACCAAGCAGAAACGCCCAACATGGCGTTTCTCAATACTAACCAAAAACACAATATCTGTATGAAAACCGAACAGATTCTCACCGCGCTCGAAGCCAAACACCAAGGCGAAAAAGAATACTTGCAGGCCGTGCGCGAAGTTTTGCAGTCCATCGAACCCGTCTATAACGAGCATCCTGAATTTGAACGCGTTCGTCTCGTGGAACGCCTCGTAGAGCCCGACCGCATCCTCACTTTCCGCGTGCCTTGGGTGGACGACCACGGCGAAGTCAACGTCAACATCGGCTATCGCGTGCAATTCAACAACGCCATCGGCCCATATAAGGGAGGCATCCGTTTCCACCCCTCTGTCAATCTGAGCATTTTGAAGTTCCTTGGCTTTGAACAGACTTTCAAAAATGCCCTGACCACCCTGCCGATGGGTGGCGGAAAAGGCGGTTCAGACTTCGCACCCCGCGGACGCAGCGAAGCAGAAATCATGCGCTTCTGCCAAGCCTTCATGCTCGAACTTTGGCGCAACCTCGGTCCTGACCAAGACGTGCCGGCTGGCGACATCGGCGTGGGCGGCCGTGAAGTGGGCTATATGTTCGGAATGTATAAGAAACTCACGCGCGAACACACTGGCACTTTCACCGGCAAGGGTCTCGACTTCGGCGGCTCCATCCTGCGTCCGGAAGCCACAGGCTTCGGCGCGCTCTATTTCGTCAAGCAGATGCTTGCCGACCGTGGCGACGACATCGCAGGAAAAACGGTTGCCATCTCCGGTTTCGGCAACGTGGCCTGGGGTGCCGCCAAGAAAGCCACAGAGATGGGCGCGAAGGTCGTCACTTTGAGCGGCCCCGATGGATACATCTACGACCCCAACGGCGTCAGCGGCGAAAAAATCGACTATATGCTTGAACTGCGCCTCTCTGGCGAAGACATCGTGGCGCCCTATGCAGAACGCTATCCGGAAGCCACTTTCCACGCTGGCAAGAAGCCCTGGTGCGAACACGTTGACATTGCCCTGCCTTGCGCCACGCAAAACGAATTGGGCGAAGAAGACGCACGCCAGTTGGTTGAAAACGGCGTGAAGCTCGTGGCTGAAGTGAGCAACATGGGATGTACGGCCGAAGCTGTTGACTATTTCATCCAACACCAAACTAACTTCGCACCGGGCAAGGCTGTAAATGCAGGTGGCGTTGCCACTTCTGGTTTGGAAATGACGCAAAACGCCATGCACATCTCTTGGTCGGCTCAGGAGGTCGACAACCGTCTGCACAGCATCATGAGCGCCATCCACGACCAGTGTCTGCGCTATGGCCGTGAAAACGGATACACCAACTACGTGAAGGGCGCCAACATCGCCGGATTCATGAAGGTGGCACACGCCATGATGGCACAAGGCATCTTGTGATGCAATGAGATTTTAGGAATGATAAGTAGGTGGTCAGAACCAGTTTTGGCCACCTACTTTTTATGTTAACTACAAAACCATAAGGCGGACAGAACGCTCAACGATTTCTCTCCGCCAAAGAATATAAATATGAAGAAGTTCAATCTGTTTTTAATCGGGCTCTCCATGATTTTGATGTCATGCGAAAACGTTCAAGAGAAATCCGAACAGTTCAAACAAGAATTTGCCACTGCAATCACAAACGGAAAATTTGAAGATGCCGAACGCATTGCCAACGATGCGCAAACATATTACGAAGGGCTTAGTGATTCCAACAAAAAGAAGTATGAGACTTACTTCCCCAAGTTCAAGGTCATATTGGCAGCAAAGAAATTCAACAAGCAATGGCGAGATGCTTGCTCTGTCGTTGACCCCACGAAGACATTAGAGTTTCCATCGCTCAATAAGATTGAAAAAGAGGCTAAACAATACATGGCAGGACTTGACCAACAAGACGCTAAAACATTTAAAGCCGAACTTACAGACTTTGAAGCAGACCTCATTGAATATCATGCCATGTACTATACAACCAACATATTCGATGCTCTGCAAGAGGGCGATGAAGACAAGGCTCAAAAACTATCGGACCTTTCCGATGAATATCTTGAAACTCTCAACGCAAGGCTCCAAGACGTGTATAAAAAAGCAGCCAAGGCCCAGACGGAGAATCTCATCAAAATCATGAACCAATACTAAGTAATGGTAAATAGGATATAGAACCACCTAAAAATATCCCCATTCCCTACGCCCTGTAAGATAGGGTGTTCAAAATCCAGAAAAATTAAGGTTGGTAAAGAGGCGACAGCGCCCCTGAAAGGGGCTCATATTCCAGGGTAGGGGCTTGCCCCTACCTCTTGGGGCCGATTAATGAACCTCGCCCCTGTAAGGGGCTCATATCTCGAATCTT
>ENA-OROK01000139-OROK01000139.1-human-gut-metagenome-genome-assembly--contig:-NODE-139-length-89375-cov-7.424351_pt1 | contig 89375 bp, 48 predicted proteins | sample MGYA00242127_ERZ509046 | MGnify/ENA primary metagenome ERZ509046 (study PRJEB26280, sample SAMEA2338728) | human gut metagenome | biome: human gut; feature: human-associated habitat; material: faeces... | reverse complement strand
AAGAAAGTTCGCAATTATTCATTTCGGCTACACGGTTCATCTCTGCCACAACTTCATATTCGTACATACCCGGACGAATCACTTCCATCGCCTTGATATGCATGTCGGCAGTCACATCACATGCTTTTTCTATTTCTGCAATTTCTTCGGCAGATTTATAATTACGCTGTGCCACCACCGCACGGATAAACGGTACGGAACCTTCCTGGCGTGCAGGCGGAATACCCAGCCAATCCATGAGTTTCAGCTTATGTTCGGGACGGTAAGGCGGAAGATAATGCACTGTCTGACCTTTTTGTACGGCTTTGTGCAGATAGCTGATAATCGCGACGGAAGGAAGCGTCTCCCGAATGCCTACCCGTTCACTCTTCTCTTTCAGAGTCGGCTGCGTACCCATCCATACAATATGATCGATAGTCAGTTCGTCTCCGAAAATGATTTCTTTGTCCTCATCGATGTCAATGACAGCGGAAAGTCCGGCAAACGACAAGCCGAAATAGTAGAGGAAAGTAGAATCCTGACGATAACGGAAAGCATTATCTTCATAATTCAGTCCTTGTTCGTCATTTCCCAAGAATAGTAACACTCCGGAGCCAATATTTTTTTTCAGCAGGGCTCTGCGCTGCACATAAGTTTCTTTATCAAACATAACGTTGCAATTTTTTAAGTTGATACGCACAAAGATAATGCAAACCGAAAGCAGCACAAAATAAGCTTGCCTATTTTTATTGCTGATGTACAGCTTATCTTCACTTTTAGCAAAGATAATGTAAATTAGGCGCCAATCTTTCATGCTTGCATGAAAAACTTATGCCGAGAACATTTCGCGTTCCCGAACTATTCACTATTTTTGCAAAAAGTGTGAAGATAAGTTGCGCCTCGGCATAAAAAATGAACGAGTTCATTTTATTCTGTCTCGTTTGCATTATCTTTGCGGCGAGTAAAAGAAAAGAATAAGTATGGCACAAGGTTCCAGACAAGTACAAACTCAAGCGCAGCAACAGGTACAGACACTGTCGCCCCAGCAGATTCTGGTAGTGAAGCTATTGGAATTGCCCGCTGTAGAACTGGAAGACCGTATACATGCGGAACTTCTGGAAAATCCGGCTCTGGAAGAAGGAAAGGAAGATACGGCAAGTGACGACTTTTCTGAAAATTCCGATACGGAAGGTTCCGCAGAAGACAGCGGAGCCAATGAATATGATTCATTAAGCGACTATTTGAGCGAAGACGATATCCCCGACTACAAATTGCAGGAAAACAACCGTAGCAAAGGTGAACAGGCCGAAGAAATACCTTTCTCCGACGCCACTTCTTTTTACGAAACCCTAAAGGAGCAACTAAGCGAACGTGACCTGACCGAGCATCAGCGTGAACTGGCGGAATATCTGATCGGATCATTAGATGACGACGGCCTGTTACGTAAGTCTCTGGATAGCATCTGTGATGAACTCGCCATCTACGCCGGCATCGAATGCACCCAGGAAGAATTGGAAGAGGCACTGAAGATCATCCAGGACTTTGATCCCGCCGGACTCGGTGCACGCAACCTGCAAGAATGCCTGCTCATTCAGATTCATCGCAAGATAGAGCAACAGCACTTCACCCCGAACCCTCTACTTTATATAGAAGAAGCGATCATCTCCGAATGTTACGAAGAATTTACCCGTAAGCATTGGGACAAGATACAGCAGAAGCTCGGATTGGAAGAAGATGCTTTTGAACAGGCTATCAAAGAGATCTGCAAACTCAATCCGCGTCCGGGTGCCTCTCTGGGTGAAGCCATCGGCCGGAACATGCAACAGATCATCCCCGACTTCATTGTAGATACATACGACGACGGTACCATCAATCTGGCTCTGAACAACCGAAACGTTCCGGAACTGCGTATGAGCCGTGATTTCACCGAGATGGTGGAAGAGCATACCAAAAACAGGGCTAACCAGTCGAAAGAGTCGAAAGAAGCCATGATGTTCCTGAAGCAGAAGATGGATGCAGCACAAGGCTTTATTGATGCCGTGAAGCAACGCCAGAATACATTAATGACTACCATGCAAGCCATTATCGACCTGCAACGCCCGTTCTTCCTCGAAGGAGACGAATCATTGTTGCGCCCTATGATATTGAAGGATGTTGCCGAACGTACCGGATTAGACATTTCAACCATCTCCCGCGTCAGCAACAGCAAATATGTGCAAACCAACTATGGCATCTATTCACTGAAATTCTTCTTCAGTGATGGATACGTCACCGAAGACGGTGAGGAAATGTCTGTACGTGAGATTCGTAAGATATTGAAAGAATGCATTGACAATGAAGATAAAAAGAAACCTTATACAGATGATGAACTGACGGATATACTGAAAGAAAAAGGATATCCTATAGCACGCCGCACGGTAGCCAAGTACAGGCAACAGTTGAACATACCGGTGGCAAGACTGAGGAAGTAATTATTAATTTGAGAACTCTATTCATGGAAGAACAACATATTGTAGCAGACAGGACCTTAATCCGGACAGCCCGGGTGATATCGGCTATATTCACGCCGTTTTCCATTCCATTCCTGGCGTTTCTGATTCTGTTCCTTTTCTCGTACCTGCGCATCATGCCTATACAGTATAAGCTGATTGTGCTTGGAGTAGTGTACTGCTTCACTATTCTTATGCCTACGCTCACCATCTTCCTGTTCCGTAAAATCAATGGTTTCAGTCCCGAAGACTTGGGTGAACGTAAGCGGCGCTTTATGCCATTCTTGCTTACTATTACTTCATACGTATTCTGCCTGGTGATGATGCACCGCCTGAATATCCCTTGGTACATGACGGGGATTATTCTTGCTGCATTGATCATGATGGTTATCTGCATTGTTGTCAATCTGAAATGGAAGTTAAGCGAGCACATGGCAGGTGTAGGGGCTATTGTAGGAGGGCTGGTATCTTTCAGTGCCTTGTTCGGATACAATCCGGTATGGTGGCTATGCCTGTTCATCCTGATTGCAGGTGTCCTGGGCACAGCACGTATTATTTTACAGCATCATACATTGGGAGAGGTACTGGTAGGTTTTGCCGTAGGATTAATTTGCTCTTTATTAGTGCTTCATCCACTGAGTAATATCCTGTTCCGTATTTTCCTCTTTTAAGAGAAGTAAAAAGGGCTCACATTGTAATTTATAATTAGTAATTTGTAATTATATAAGTATTAACCTTTAAAAATAATGATCATGAATTTCCCAGAAAATGTAAAGTACACCAAAGAACACGAGTGGATACGCCTTGAAGGCGATGTAGCTTATGTAGGTATCACCGATTACGCCCAGGCACAATTGGGCGATATCGTATTCGTAGATATCCAAGCAGAGGGTGAAACATTGGCAGCCGACGAAGTATTCGGGACCATTGAAGTAGTGAAAACCATTTCTGATCTTTTCTTGCCCGTAGGCGGAGAAATCCTGGAACAAAACGAGGCTCTTGCTGACCAACCGGAACTGGTTAACAAAGATCCGTACGGTGAAGGCTGGCTCATCAAAATGAAACCGGATGCTGATGCAGATTTCGATTCATTACTGGATGCTGCTGCCTACAAAGCGTTGATTAACGATTAACTATTAGTGGTTAGTGATTAGCATTGATATTGAGAAGTTTGCTAATCACTAATCACTAAACACTAATAACTAAATAATTATGTCTCCATTAGTAAGCATCATCATGGGCAGCACCTCCGACCTTCCTGTTATGGAAAAGGCCGCTCAACTGCTGAATGATTTACATGTACCGTTCGAAATGAACGCTCTTTCTGCACACCGCACTCCGGAAGCTGTAGAGGATTTTGCAAAGAACGCCCGCGAACGCGGCGTTAAAGTGATAATCGCAGCCGCCGGCATGGCCGCCGCTCTGCCCGGAGTCATCGCTGCTAACACTACACTACCTGTCATCGGAGTTCCCGTTAAAGGTTCTGTGCTGGATGGCGTAGATGCTCTCTACTCTATCATTCAGATGCCTCCCGGAATCCCTGTAGCCACAGTTGCCATCAATGGCGCCATGAACGCTGCCATTCTTGCTATACAAATGCTAGCTTTAAGCGATGCCGATCTCGCTGAAACTTTTGCAGCCTACAAAGAAGGGCTGAAAAAGAAAATCGTAAAGGCGAACGAGGAGCTGAAAGAAGTAAAGTACGAGTATAAAACGAATTAAAAAGGAGTAATTAGTGGATTTATTCAACTATTCCCGTCGGGAAACATCAGAAGTAAATATTGGAGCCACCCCTATGGGCGGCTCCAATCCTATACGCATACAGAGTATGACAAACACCGCCACACAGGATACAGAAGCCAGCGTGGCACAGGCTAAACGTATTGTAGATGCCGGAGGTGAATATGTACGTCTGACAGCACAAGGCATTAAAGAAGCGGAAAACCTGATGAACATCAATGCCGGTTTGCGCCGGGACGGATATATGGTTCCACTGGTTGCCGACATCCACTTCAACCCAAAGGTAGCAGATGTAGCAGCACAGTATGTCGAGAAAGTGCGTATCAATCCGGGAAACTATGTAGATGCCGCACGCACCTTCAAGCATCTGGAATATACAGACGAAGAGTATGCACAAGAGTTGCAGAAGATACATGACCGATTCGTTCCTTTCCTGAATATCTGCAAGGAGAATCATACAGCTATCCGCATCGGTGTAAATCATGGCTCACTGTCCGACCGCATTATGTCTCGCTACGGCGATACACCGGAAGGTATGGTGGAATCATGCATGGAGTTCCTGCGCATCTGTGTAAAAGAAGACTTTACAGATGTTGTTATCTCCATCAAAGCCTCCAATACAGTAGTAATGGTAAAAACGGTTCGCTTGTTAGCTGCTGTAATGGAAAAGGAAGGAATGCAATTCCCGTTGCACCTTGGCGTTACAGAAGCCGGGGATGGTGAGGACGGACGTATCAAGTCTGCATTGGGCATCGGTGCATTGCTAGCCGACGGCCTGGGTGATACCATCCGCGTTTCTTTGAGCGAAGCTCCGGAAGCAGAAATACCTGTAGCACGAAAGTTGGTGGATTACATCATGCAGCACCAGGATCACCCTTACATACCCGGAGTGGAAGCAGAAGGTTTCAACTATCTTTCTCCGGTACGACGTGAGACAACTGCCGTACGCAACATAGGTGGGAATCACCTGCCTGTAGTCATTGCCGAACGCATGGACGGAAAATTTGATACGAACCCGCAATTCATTCCGGATTATATCTACGCCGGACGTGCCTTACCGGAAACTCGGGAAGAAGGAGTGGAATACATCCTGGATGCGGATGTATGGGAAGAAGAGCCTGGAACCTATCCGGCTTTCAATTACCAGCAGATGCCACTTATGGGCAATTGCCAAGCCGATTTGAAATTCATGTTTATGCCTTACATGGCACAAACGGAAGAAGTGATTGCTTGTCTGAAATATCATCCTGAAGTAGTCATTATATCACAGAGCAACCATCCTAACCGACTTGGGGAACATCGTGCTTTAGTTCACCAGTTGATGCAGGAAGGACTGAAAAATCCGGTTGTATTCTTCCAGCACTATGCTGAAAATGAAGCAGAGGACTTGCAGATAAAATCTGCTGCCGACATGGGAGCACTTATCTTCGACGGTCTTTGCGATGGTATTTTCCTGTTCAACCAGGGAAATCTCACTCATGCCGTAGTAGATGCCACAGCCTTTGGTATTCTGCAAGCAGGACGTATACGCACCAGCAAAACGGAATATATCTCCTGCCCCGGATGCGGACGTACCCTGTTCGACCTTCAAAGCACCATAGCACGTGTAAAAGCCGCTACTTCACACCTGAAGGGATTGAAAATAGGTATTATGGGCTGCATCGTCAATGGTCCCGGAGAAATGGCTGATGCTGACTATGGCTACGTAGGTGCCGGACGTGGGAAAATCAGTCTGTATAAGAAGAAAGAATGCATTGAAAAGAATATTCCCGAAGAAGAAGCTGTAGAAAAGTTGATTGAGCTGATTAAAGCTAACGGGGATTATGAAGAAAAATAGTTTAAAGAAAAATGGCAAGCAGGATAAATCTACTTGCCATTTTTCTTTAAACTATTTCTTCTGACTGAACAGCCAACTCATAAAGTCGGGATAATTGAAAGCCGGATTCCAGCTACCATGATTACATCCCGGAAACTCAATGTATTCCACATCAGCACCTTCCTTCTTCAAAGTCCTGTATGCCGCACGCGAACCTTCAGGTGTAACCACATTGTCAGCATCACCGTGGAAAATACGAAACTTTACAGACTTGGCAGCTTTCAGGCGCGCCACATTTACTGTACCGCAAATAGGCACAGCAGCAGCAAATATCTCCGGGAAACGGACAGCCATGTCAAAGGTTCCCATTCCTCCCATAGAAAGTCCAATGATATAAATACGCGATTTATCAACCTGAGGCATTGCCAGATAAGTATCCAGCAAATCCTTCACTGTCTGAAAAATCGGAGTTATCGGTTCGTTCAACGGCATCTCATTCGGCAAAAATGATTCAGGACGTGCCGAGTATGCCCAATAGCCCGTTTCGGGACACTGTGGTGCGAGCACGAATGCCGGGTATTTCTCCCGGTTCACCGGATTCAAAAACATCTGTCCACCATGGGTCAATTGCCTCTCATTATCATTACCACGCTCCCCTGCACCATGCAGAAAGAGCACCAAAGGATACTTCTCACTCTTTTTCATGTTCTCCGGTTGCAGCAAGCGATACTGCAAGGTATCTCCCCGGGAGGAGATAAAGGTTTCTTTCTGGTAGGTTTCCTGAGCAGACAAAGGTAACAGGAAGAAAAGAACACAAATTGCACTGATTAATCGTTTCATAGCATTGTTATTTTACATGTTTCACTTCTGAACGTAAAGATACACCATTCTCATTAAATGCTTCCACACAGAAGTAATAATCCTGATCGATGGTAAGAGATTTCATAAGTAATTCATTATTTCCATATACCATCCAAGAGCTATAAAGTTTATCGGGAGCAATACCCCATAACACATTATATCCCTGTGCACCTTTGACCGGTTCCCAACTGATAGTAATATCACGACGGTCCGCATGGCGATCAAGGGTTAATTTCTTCGGCTGTTGCGGTGTTTTCCCCATGCCCAATCCAAATACCCGAAGTTCAGAAATTGCCAAGTTCGGGGTCGGTACATCTATGTTTTTATAGCGGATATAACGCGCAGATTGGGATTGTCCGAGTTCAACATAATCATTCGGGGTATCTTTATAACTTTCTTTGCGGTCAACCAATATTTCCCAATTCTGTCCATCCAATGAACCCTCAATCACATAGCGGTGGCGAAGCCCTTCATAACGACCATACATATCACTTTGGTAATCATGATAGTTGATCTGAATAGCAGATACAGCAGCCGGTTTTTCCAGATCGATCATTACCCATTGGCGTTCATCGTTAGCCTCAGCCAACCAGAATGTCTTAGTCAGTTCATCAGTCAATGCAGAAGGTTGGAACTCTCCTTTTACAGTAGAGGCGGTAACCGGCTTGCCGTAAGAGAGCAACATCCACCCTCGGAACTGTCCTGCCTTACCCGGCACGGCAGGAGCATAACGGGGATAATCTCCAAAACGGGTATCCACATACATAACACCATCTTTATCAAATCCGGCAGGAAACATACAGAGACGACGTTCCCAGTTCACATTGATGGAAAGAGACATCGAAGCAAAATGCCAATACTGTCCGCCGGGACCAAGCACAGTGCTTCCATGCCCGGCACCATTCATATAACCACCCGGTTTATAAGATACCGGATTATGTTTCTGATAGGTATAAGGTCCCATCGGATGATCTGCTACGTATACTCCGTCTGCATAAACATTGAATTCCGTACCCGGCGCACCATATTGCATATAGTATTTACCATTATGTTTTGTCAACCAGGGTCCTTCAATGTAACCGCCCAATACTGTATCCGTATGATTCTCACCAAAACGCTCCCAACCATGTTTAGGCATATCCAGATTGAAAAGTTCTTTCGTCTCCCCTTTCTTTGTGAAACGGTGATCTTTATCCAATTCCATACCCCGGATAGGGTAAACATTGGAAGATCCCCAGAACATATAAGCTTTCCCATCGTCATCAATAAACAAATCAGGATCTTGCAGATTATGCAGAATGGCAGGCGTAGCTTCCCAATCACCGGAAGCAGGATCATCGGTATAAAGGATGCTCATAGAACCTGAAGGATCGCCTGCAACATAAAGCACAGAGTCCTTATAATTGTGTGCAGCCGGAGCATTGCATCCTTGAGGATACCAATTCTTACCGGGACGTACAAACTCCCAGTTCAATAAATCCCTGGAACGCCAATAGCCGTGCGAGCGCGTTACGAACATATAATATTCCCCGCGAAATTCCACTACTGCCGGATCGGCCCCCGAACGGTAAGAAATATCCCGGTCGGAATTATAAATCATATAGGTATAATCTATATTCAAGGGATTACAATATGTATCCTGACGCATATCCTGCGCCGGAAGAGTAGTCCACGCAATCAGGCAGACTATAGTCAATAACAGATGTTTCATTCTTTCGTTCTTTATATTACTTGCACAAATTCTGAGGAACTTCATATTGTTTTTGTAAACGTGCAAGTTCTGCCATTAGTTCAGCAGTTACTTTCTCCATTCCTTGCTTTCCGTACAGATTGTGCATTTCTGTCGGATCAGTTTTCAGATCATACAGTTCCCATTTGTCTTCCACATAGAAGTGCATTAATTTGTAGCGTTCCATCTTTACACCATAATGGGCACGGACACTATGAAATCCGGGAAATTCATAATAATGATAATAGAGCGATTTACGCCAATCACGCGGTTTCTTTCCCGTCTCTACCAACTCCCGGAACGATACACCCTGCATATCCCGTGGTACTTCGATACCGCACATATCCAGAAAAGTAGGAGCAAAGTCTATGTTCTGCGTCAGTCCTGTTACCTGAGTTTCCGGCTTGATATGTCCGGGCCAGCGCATAACCATCGGCATGCCGAAAGATTCTTCGTACATGAAACGCTTATCAAACCAACCATGTTCTCCCAAGTAGAAGCCCTGATCGGTAGTATAGACTACAATCGTATTTTTATCCAGTCCGGTACGTTTCAGATAATCAAGAATCTCTCCCACACTTTCGTCTACACTCGCTACAACTCCCATATAATCTTGCAGGTAACGCTGGTATTTCCACTCCGCGACTTCTTTGAATGAACGTTTTCTGGAGTGGAATTCATTATTTCTATCACGGTATGCATCAAGAAAGCGGCAGCGTTCATCCGGTTCCATTGTTCCCAGAAAAGCATGCGGCCAAGGGTCGAACAGTAAACTGTCACTATCCATACCGGTAACCATCTTCAGATCGTGTCCTTCGTACATGTCACAATAGATATTCATCTTTTGCATCTGTGCCGCATAACGGCCCTCATAAACATCAAAATAATTATCAGGAAGTGGAAAAGTAGTATGCTCATACAGATGGTAATGTCTTTCTGCGGGTACCCAGTTTCTATGAACAGCTTTGTGATGCATCATCAGAAAGAAAGGTTTGTTCTTGTCTTTCCGTCCGTCGAGCCATTCTTCCGTGAATTTAGTAATCAAATCCGTCACATACCCCAAATGACGCGTGGTATCATTTTCAGTAATAAAATGCGGATTACAATATTCTCCCTGATCATCCAGAATCATCCAATGATCGAAACCTGTAGGCTTAGAAACAAGATGCCACTTACCAAAAACAGCTGTCTCGTAACCATTTGCCTGTAATATCTTCGGAAGGGTTTGTTGCATACCGTCAAAACCTTTCGCCCAGTTCTTCATGAAACCATTCTTATGGCTATGTTTACCGGTAAGTATGGCAGCACGACTCGGCCCGGAAATAGAATTGCAACAATAGTTATTCTGGAAAACTGCTCCTTCATGCCCGATACGGTCAATATTTGGAGTCAGTGCCACTTTCCCTATAGGATGACCATAAATACTCATAGCCTGACGGGCGTGGTCATCACTCATAATAAAAATGATATTGGGGCGTTCATTACGGACTTCCTGCCCTTGACCTTGCACAATGGAGGAAGGCACAAAAGGTAAGACGAAAAGCCCCAAGGATAATTTAGAAGTCATGGCACTATCGAATTGTCAGATTAGCCAGAATAGGTGCATGGTCGGATAAATAGCCATTGTCCGGCTTGTCTGCTATCACTCTGAATTTATTGGCTACCACCTGTCCATTGACAAAAATAAAGTCGATCAACTGGCGTTCTTCAACCGGGATGCGCCCAAAATCATGGAAACTCCACGCAGGACCATAAACTACGTCAGATGTGGAATAAGTATTCTGCATCCCCCCTTCCGTAAGAACAGAAATCGGGTCTGAATCAACAGTACCATTAAAATCTCCCATAATAACTACTGGTAAATCCGAAGCTATCTCACGTATCTTTGCAAGCAACAAAACTGCACTTTCACGACGGGCAACCTTACCAATATGGTCGAAATGTGTATTAAAAGCAGCCAATTCTTTACCACTGACTTTATCTTTAAGAACAGCCCACGTCACAATGCGTTCGCAAGCAGCATCCCAGCCTTTTATTCCAATAGAATCGGGTGTTTCACTCAAACCGAAATTTCCACTCTTCACAAGATCGAAACGATCGGTCTTATAGAACAGGGAACAGTATTCCCCCTTTTCTTTTCCATCGGCACGACCCACACCTAAAGCCGTATATTGTGGAAGACGGTTCTTCAGGTCGTCCAACTGGTTCTTCAATACTTCCTGCATACCTACTACATCCGGAGCATAATAAGTGATCATTTGTGCCGCAGCATCTTTACGATACTTCCAGTTGTTTAAACTATCCGCTACATGGTCCAAACGAATATTGAATGACATCACATCAACCTTAGCTTCCGGCTGCTTGCTGCACGAAGCAACAAGCAGAACGAAAGCAACTAATACACTATTAAAAAACATGTTTTTCATAATTATGTAACCTTTTTAATTTAAGTATGGTGTTTTAAATCCTAACTTCTTCAATCCTTTTTGTACATCCGGATGACTCATAAACAATTTCCATATTAAACCTGTACGATAATTTTCTATCATAACAATAATAGGTCCCTGGTCTATAGCCAGATAAGATGGCGCAAACCAGTCAGCAGTCAGGTTAAATGCATCCTTGAAACCATATTCTCCCCAAAGCTTATCGCCAAGCTCTTCATAGAAATAGCGCATGGCTTGCAACGAATATTCCGGTGCATAAGGAATAGACGACAAGGCAGCTGTTGGGGTAATAACACCGCGGTCATTACCAGGACAATGCGCAGAGTAACCTTTATCACCATCACTGGCTGTCAGTCCCCAGCACTGTTCTCCATACCCTTTATACCCCTTCGGATTATCTATGCAATAAGCACGATTAATCAGGGTATGTGCTTTCATCTGTTCTTCATAATCAGCATAATAATCTTTCAAACCACGCGGATCAAGTCCCATATAAGAATAATGGGTAAAGAACAAAGGTCCGCCATAATCACTTCCCAATGGCAAGGTTATGTCGTAATACTTCTTACCATTTTTGAAAACGATAGAATTGGCCCACCCTTTATGATATACTGACTCTGCAATGGGATAAGTGGGTGAAGAAGCAGCAAGTATATACGTAATATGGCACTCATTATGCCCTTTTATCTGATGGTTCATCGACCAACCGTTATTGGGTGACCAATGCCAATAGAGTACATACTCACCACCTTTAGTAAACCAATTCCATTCAGCCTGACGCCACAGGTCATTAATAAGACCACGGATACGTCTTTCCACCTGATTATCTTTGTTGAAATACTGATGTGCAGCCAGCAGCCCTTCGAACATGAAAGCAGACTCTACCAGATCAGCACCATCATCTTTCCGGCTGAAAGAAATGGTTTCTCCGCTCTGTCCATTTATCCAGTGTGCCCAAATGCCATGGTAACTGTCCGTATTCTTATCATTCAGAAAGCTGACTATTTTCAGCATACGCTCTGCCGCTTGTTCACGTGTTACAAATCCACGTTCTGCACCGACAATAATAGCCATTACCCCAAAGCCGGAACCACCAATGGTAACAATATCGTCATTACCGTTACTACGTTCGCGTGCCAAGCCCGAAACCGGATGTCCGTAATCCCAGAAATAACGGAAAGTCTGTTTCTGTACGAGGGTCATCAGTTCTTCATCAGACAAGTTCTTCTCCTTCTTACCACCGGAAGCTGCCGGTAGCAGGCTAAACGGGTAAAGTAGAAGCATCACATATATTATAAGTCTCATCATATATTCTATATTATCAGTTTAGTGCAGGGCTTTCAAAGCCTAACTTTTTCATTCCCTGCTGAATTTCCGGAATAGCCATGAATAAATTCCAAAGCATTCCTGTTCTATAATTTTCTATCATACAAATGATTGGTCCCTGGTCGATAGCTATACACTGGTTATCATACCAATTAGCTGTCAGGTTGAAAGCATCTACAAAACCATAATCTCTCCAGAGTTTATCACCCATCTTATAATAGTAGAAATGCAATGCAGACATCGACTCTTCCGGAGTATAAGGAAATGCAGACAATGCAGCCGTAGGAGCAATCACTCCTTTATCATTTGTAGGTGAATGTGCCGAATAACCATTATCACCATCACTAGCTGTCAGCCCCCAACAAGAGGCTCCATAACCAGCATATCCTTTAGGATTCTCCTTACAATAATTATAATTGATCAGAGTATGGTTTTGATTCTGTTCCCAATAATCAGCATATTGATCTTTCAGTCCTTTCGGATTAATGCCCAAGAAGGAATATTGAGATAAAAATAACGGTCCACCCTTATCAGCTCCCAGCGGAAGCTTGTATCCATAGTAGGTATTACCATTCTTCAAACCGCCATTCCTTGCCCATCCAGCTTCATAAACCGCCTTATCGATAGGATAAGTAGGAGAAGAAGCTGCAAGCACATAAGTTATCAGGCACTCATTCCAACCTCTGATCGGAAGATTCTTCTCAAATCCATAGTTCGGGCTCCAATGCCAATACAGAACAGACTCTCCACTTTTCTGAAACCAAGTCCATTCAATAGCTTCCCACAGGCGGGTTATATCAGAACACAATTTACTCTCAGCTTCCGAACCGTCCTTGAAGTATGCACGTGCTGCAAGTAGTCCCTGGAAAAGTAAAGAGGTTTCTACCAGATCCGCACCATCATCTTTATCACCAAATGGCTTTGTCTCACCAGTTGCACCGTTAATCCAGTGTGCATAGGCTCCATGATAACTCGTACACTCTTTGTCCAGGAAAGTTACAATCTTCTGCACTCTTTCAAGAGCTTCCTGTCGGGTTACAAATCCTCTTTCAGCCGCTACCAGCATCGCCATCACTCCAAATCCTGTTCCTCCGGTAGTAACAACATCACCGGAAGTTGTTCTTTCGCATGCCATACCGGAATGTGCATGACCGAAGTTCCAGAAATACTTAAAAGTTTGTTTCTGCACCAAAGTTAATAAATCCTCGTCAGGAATGCGATCAAACTTATCCGAATCATCCATCCCTGTACGGATTTCATAGACTTTGCCATTGGTAAGAGATACTCCGGAGGTGGATTTCACCCCCGGATTGATCACCAGTTTATATGAGGAAAAACTTTTAAAACCACCTGTTGGAGTCAATGAGAGTTTATCCTTTCCCTGTAGTTTTGAATCATATGCCACCGCCTGATCATTCAGTTTCAATATGATATTACTCTGAATCGTAGCTTCATCCACTGCATCTGTGAATGTAAGCACAATACTGGCATTGGGAGCTACATTTTCAAAGGAACTCTGATCCTGTTTTTCACCAATGGATATACTTTGCAGTTCAAATTTTCCGGGTGCTTCCGAAGCATCATCTTTACTGCAAGAAATCAGTAATAAGGACAGTATAAAATAAACAGCTCTCATATTCACTCTATTTCTAACGGTCATCATTCTTTACCTGAATAAAGTTGTTTGATATCAGAAGCAGATATAGCTCTGTCATAGAAGCGGAACTGGTCTAACTGTCCCGGAAAATTGGATGCCCAACTCTGTGCTCCTGCACCTTCTGTCAAACTCGGTTTTGTGCTAAACTGAAATGCTCCGATAGCAAATGTACCCAAATCTTTAAATTTAAGCTTTCCATAACCGGGCAGCTCTTTTGTAAATGCACTTTCACCATTCCGGTAAACTGTTACTGTCGAATTACTACCATCATAAACAAATGCCATATGAACCCATTCAGTACCAAAGACATTGTCTATCTTAGCTTCTACCCATCTCTCATCATTATCTTTCACTGATGTACAGTTATACAGATGCATCTTGAAGAAAGCCTGGGTCTCACTACTTGTATTTTCCAGATAGATATCAAAATTACCCCAGAAAGTCTTGGTATTAGGAATACTGAAAACACCATATGCGGAAGTATTTCTCGTTGTTTTCATCCAGAAAGCCACCGTACAACTTCCTAAATCGGGTATAGAATCGGTCAGATAAGAAGGAACACGGGCTAACAGATATGTATCTTTTGTGCCTTGATAAGCTTGTCCGTTGATGCCATCAGTATAAGTAATATCCCCTCCGGCACTCATGAGGAAGGTGTAATTACCCTTATCACGCATATCATTCTCAAAAGGCAAGAACAATTTCATTGGTGAGAACACTTTGGGAGCAGAACTATCCGGATAATCAAAAGCCGGATGATCCATATCCTGAAAACAAGATTGCAAAGTGAGTGCTGACACACAAAATGCCAACAATAAATTAATATATCTTTTCATGGTCATTACTATATGAATTAATAATTAGGGTTTTGAACTAACACGCCATTTGATTTGTCAATTTCGTCCTGAGGCAAAGGCAACAATGCATGCTTATCCTGGTAACCGGTCTTTCCGGCTGCATGCAGCACTTCCTTCGCTATTCCCCAACGTACAAGATCATAGAAGCGATCGAATTCCATACCCAACTCAACACGACGTTCATGACGAATAGCTTCCCGCAATTCACTCTGATTATCAGTGGTAACCTCCGGCAAGATATTAGCATTCGTACCACGGGCACGGGCACGTACCATCTCAAGATATCTTCTTGCACTTGTATTATCACCCAGTTCGCAAGCAGCTTCCGCAGCCATCAGTACGACATCCGAATAACGGATCAGACGAATATTCACCCAATACCCACTCTTCGTATACTTTTCGCGCAAAGCCGGATCTGTATACACTTTCTTATTAAAGTACTTTGCTATCACATCTGCATTGGCAATCGGCTTTTCTCCATAAGGTTTGTTTGCAGGAATGGTCGAAGGATCTTCTCCTGTTCTAATAAAATACAATAAAGTCTCATCCTTTCTGGGATCACCTTCTTCGAATGCGTCAGCCAATAATTGAGTAGGCGTATGTTGGCCCCAACCTAAATTCCATTCACCGGCCCCACGACAGCCCTGTACCTGAGCATACTGGCTACCAATTTCGTTGGAGCCCGGAAGAGCAGTAGCAGTACATTGAAGTTCCAAAACAGACTCACCGCAGTTTTCACCTTTCTCACGGAAAATATCTTCATAAGGTGTATTCAAATTATATAAACCGGAAGAAATAACGTCCTCTGCTGCCGCACGCATATTGTTCCAATCATTACGCATCATATAAGTACGGGCATGTAAGGCACGAGCCGCTCCCCAGCTAAGACGACCGACATATTGTGCTTCCCAAGTCCTCGGCAAGTAAGATTCTGCATTTGTCAGATCTTCATCAATCAAAGTATATATCTGATCTACAGAAGATTTGGGAATATTGGCATCTGCTACACTCCCTACTTTAAAATCAATCAAGGGCACTTCGCCAAAAGCACGTACCAAATTGAAATAACAGAAAGCACGCATCAATAAAGCTTCACCCTTATTAACTAAGTCACCGCCTGTCAATGAAGGATTCGACTTCATCTCCTCCAATACATCATTTGCTTTATGAATCAAGGTATAATTGGCATTCCAGTAACTTTTTACCATGCCATTACTTGCAGCATATTCAAAATCATCAAACATTTTTCCTGTTGCAGATCCGTCAGACAGTGTACTACCCTTTTCCGCATCTTCCGAACGCATACCATGAATAGCCAATGCCGTATTTCCGGAAACAATATGATAACCACGAAGCAAAGCATACATGTTAAAAATCTGTGTTTCGTAAGTACCACCAGTCAGGTCATCTTCAGTCAATACTCCTTGCGGTTTCTGATCTAACAGGTCACTGCATGACATCTGGGAACATCCCAATGCCAAAGCCATCACATAATAAAATATCTTTTTCATACTGATCGTTTTTCTTTTATTAGATTTCATGTTTAGAATGATAAGTTAAAGCCTAATGTATAAACTACAGGCATCGGATAACCTCCACCATCTACACCAAACGCTGTTGCACTACCACCAACTTCAGGAGTATATCCGGTATTACGGCTCCATGTTTTAGGATTCTGCACATTACCATAGATACGTAAAGATTGCAGTTTGATGCGGTTCAACAAACGGGGATCAAAGGTATATCCCAGTTCTATGTTACGGATACGGAAGAAACTTCCGTCTTCTACATAGTAAGAAGAAGCTTCCAGGTTTACAGAACGGGATGGATCAAGAATCGGATCCCAGTTGGATGTTCCTTCACCATGCCAACGGTTCAAATGCCCTGTGCGATAGTTGAATTGTGCATAAGCACTACTATCCCAGTTACGATAAACCTCATTTCCATAAACGCCCATCATATCTACACTCAAATCAAAATTCTTGTAACCCAGATTTACGCTAAAACCATAAGTAAAATCCGGAGTAGGATTACCAATCATAGTACGGTCTTTCTCTGAGATAATACCGTCACCATTTACATCGGCAAACTTCAAATCGCCCGGCTTCACAGAAGCTACCTGGTTAGGTGCTGAAGTTTCAATATCGGTTTCATTCTGATAAACACCTGCCACTTTGTATCCATAGAAGTAGCCGATAGGATATCCTTCAGATACACGGGAAACGCCATTAATTATTGAATAATCCTTGCTTATCAATGATACGACTTCATTATCAATAGTCGTTAGATTGGCTGAAACACCATAACGCCAGTTTTCACCGATTTTATCGCTCCAGGATGCTGCCAACTCAAAACCACGGTTACGAATCTCTCCTGTATTCTGCAATGCAGGAACCGTACCTGAAAGACCGGGAACACTTGTCAGCAAGTCTTTGGTTGTCTTATTGTAATAAACAGGAGAAATCTGCATGCGACCATCCAACAGATGCATATCAAAACCAACTTCCCATGAATAGTTACGCTCCCAACCCAATGTCTGTGAAATCAGTTTATCCGGTCCCTTACCTGCAATAACATTATCACCAAAGACAGCAGAACCCGAACTTGTAATATTAGGGTAGGCCGGATAGCGGGAACCTCCTGTATTCTGGCTTCCCAAAACACCCCATGAACCTTTCAGCTTCAGATAATCGATTACATTCTGTTTCTTCATGAATGCTTCTTCACTCATAACCCAACCGGCACCGAATGAATAAAAATTATCCCATGTATTTCCTGTTCTCTTAAATACGGAAGAACCGTCACGGCGATAAGAAGCATTCAGCAAATAACGATTTTTATAGTTATACAATGCACGGAACAGATAGGACATTGTAAAACGTTTGTATTGGGATCCACCATTAGTAGCTGATGTAGCATCATCAATCATAGTAATCCACCACTTATCTATATCTTCGCCAATGGAAACACCATAACCTGGCAATTGACTGCGGCCACCCGATAAATCAGAATATTCATTATAATTCGTAGTAAGACCGGCAGTCAGAGTTAAACCATGATCACCAAACTGATTAATATAAGTCAATACATAATCGGACTGTGCTGCCATTGATGTAGACTTCGACTGACTGATACTTTCTTTATCCGTCAATCTTTCTTTACCACCTTCTACATCCGGGTTATACACATAAATAAGCGGAGAATAAGAACGTGACTGGCTGGAAGCATAATCCAGGGAGAAAGTAGCCTTAAAGGTTAGATTCTTCATTAAATCAAGCTCTCCGTAGATATTTCCTGCCATACGATAATTTGCAGATTTATTATGAGCACCTCTCAACACGGGTTCAATCATAGGATTCCAAACCTGAGCACGCTGAAAATCAGGAAGAGTATGTAGAAGACCGCTTTCCGTATCATAAACAGGAGCAATCGGAGCTGCTTTCAAAGCAGAGCCTACACCTTTTGCATCAGGATATAATGCACGTACACCGTTCACCTGGAAACCAAAACGTAAGAAGTCGGTCACTTTATGTTCACTATGTAAATTCACAGTAAACTTATTCAGCTTTTCACTCTTGATGGAACCTTCTTCCATTACATATCCCAAGCCCAGATAAAACTTACTTCTATCTCCCGAAGCTGTAATGCTAACCGTATTGTTAGTAAGGAAACCTGTTTGGAACATCTCATCCTGCCAGTCAGTATCTGCATTCCATACGGTATAATCGTACGGATCGCCACCCTGATTCATGCGTTGTTCATTATAAAGCATTTTGAACTGCTCTGCATTAGTCAGGCTAACGCGGTCTGTAACCTTTTTCCAACCCACCGAACCATTAATACTGACCTGAGTCTTACCTTCTTTCGCCTTCTTAGTAGTAATGATAATAACACCATTAGCACCACGAACACCAAAAATAGCCAAGGAAGAAGGGTCTTTCAGGATTTCCATAGATTCAATATCCGCTGTATTCAGATAGTTGATGTTATCCGTAAACAGTCCGTCCACTACATATAAAGGAGTATAACCATTGATAGAGTTTGTACCGCGAACACGAATTTCCGGATCCTGCCCGGCACGTCCTGTATTGATAACCTGCACACCAGCGACCTTACCTTGAATAGAAGCCAAAGGATTGGTAGATGGTTTTGAAGCAATCTCGGCAGCTTTCACCGTTACAATAGAACCGGTCAAATCACGCTTCTTGGCGCTACCATAACCTACTACTACAACTTCTTCAATGAGCTGACTATCCTCTTCCATCATAAGATTCACTGTAGAACGCCCATTAAGCGCCACTTCCTGTTCCTTCATACCAATATAGCTGAATATTAAAGTGGCATTCGCCGGTACGCCAGGAATCTGGTATTTTCCGTCGATATCCGTAATAGTTCCCATATTCTCCTGTCCTTTTACCCGAACAGAAGCACCTATAACAGTTTCGCCTGTCTTATCTGTAACGACACCCGAAACTGTAATCTTGTTCTGCGCCATCGAAACGACAGCAAACAGTAACATCACACATGTAATTAATAGATTTCTTTTCATTTTGTATTGATTTAAAATTACTCTGCAAACGTATAGCAATAATTGATTTAAGTCAAAAAACAGACTACCACAAGAGTACCACGCCTAAACATGGTACTACTTTATAACTACTACATACTCGCAGAACTAATTAGTTATCAGACATTTATTTTTAATAAAGTTTCTGTATTCGTTCTTTATCTATCTACTACCAAGCAGATACTTATTGAAGCGAAAATAGGGCCTTATTCACATCACGGCTATCACCACCTATCATTACTTCAAAGTCGCCCGGTTCGCACACAAAATCCAGATTGTAATTGTAGAACTTCAACATATCAGCTGTTAACTTGAAAGACACTTGTTTGGATTCACCGGCTTTCAGGAAGATTTTTTCAAAGCCTTTCAGTTCTTTCACCGGACGTGTTACACTGCCTATAAGATCGCGGATATATAGCTGCACTACTTCCGAACCGTCATACTTACCTGTATTGGTTACCGTTACAGTTGCCGTAATCTCTCCATTGATATTCATGGACGATTTATCCAATGTAATATCGCTATAAGAGAAAGTAGTATAGCTCAAGCCATATCCAAACGGATAAAGCGGTTCGTTATCTACATCCAGATAATTGCTACGGAACTTCTGGAACCAAGCTCCTTGAGGCAAAGGACGACCGGTATTCTTATGATTATAGAACAAAGGAATCTGTCCTACACTCTTCGGGAAAGTAGCAGTAAGTTTACCACTCGGATTTACATTTCCAAACAGTACATCACCAATGGCAAGAGCAGCTTCACTACCACCAAACCACACATTCAGAATAGCAGGTACATTTTCCTGCTCCCAATTCAATACTAACGGACGACCGGTAAACAACACCAATACCACCGGTTTGCCGGTTTTCAACAATTCCTGCAAAAGTGCACGTTGCGTATCCGGCATTTCGAGATCTGTACGACAACTACTTTCACCGCTCATCTCGGAAGACTCACCCAAAGCAGCAACAATCACGTCAGACTTGGCAGCTACAGCAAGCGCCTCATCCAGCAGTTCCTTATCTGTACGATTGTCACGATGCAGGGTACGGCCAAACATAGTAGCACGTTCTTCGTATTCGGCATCACTCATCAGATTACTCCCTTTAGCCGTAAGAATTTTAGCCTTGCCTCCCACTACTTCTTTCAGACCTTCAATCAAAGAAGGATATTTGTTCATCACAGCAGCCACACTCCACGTACCCGGCATATTGCTACGGCTATCAGCCAAAGGACCTACTACAGCAATGGTACCTTTCTTTGCCAGAGGGAGTACACTATTCTCATTCTTCAAGAGAACAAAGCTTTCCGAAGCTGTCTTACGGGCTATAGCACGGTGTTCTTTCGTAAAGATTTGTTTTTTAGGACGGGTTATATCACAATATTTATAGGGATTATCAAAAAGACCCAGCTTATACTTAGCTTCCAGAATACGGCGACAAGCAGCATCAACAGCCTTTACTGAAACTTTTCCTTCTTCCAAAGATTTCTTAAGTGTGCTTGTAAAAGCATCGCTCACCATATCCATATCAACACCTGCATTCAGAGCCAAGGCTGCAACTGTTTGTGTATCCCCCATACCATGATCGGTCATTTCAGTGATACCGGTATAGTCTGTCACAACAAACCCATCAAAGTTCCACTGCTTACGAAGTACATCGGTCATCAGCCACTTATTTCCGGTAGCCGGTACACCATCCACTTCATTGAATGAAGCCATCACACTACCCACACCTTCTTCCACGGCTGCTTGATAAGGTAACATATATTCGTTGAACATACGTTGATGACTCATATCCACTGTATTATAGTCGCGTCCTGCTTCTGATGCCCCATATAAAGCAAAGTGCTTTACGCAAGCCATAATCTCATCATTACTACTCATATCCTTCCCTTGATAACCACGTACCATAGCACGCGCAATCTCTGCTCCCAAGAAAGGATCTTCACCATTCCCTTCGGAAACTCGTCCCCAACGGGGATCACGGGAAACATCCACCATCGGACTGAATGTCCAGCAAATACCATCAGCACTAGCTTCGATAGCAGCAATACGTGCAGATTCTTCAATAGCTTTCATGTTCCAGGTACAGGATAATCCCAGAGGAATAGGGAATACAGTTTCGTATCCATGAATTACATCCATACCAAATAAAAGAGGAATACCCAGACGACTTTCTTCTACTGCCTGTTTCTGAACGTCACGAATACGCTCCACGCCTTTCAAGTTAAAGAGTCCGCCCACTTCACCGGCACGGATACGCTTAGCCACATTACTACTCTTGGCTTGTCCGGTGGTTATTTCACCCGTAACAGGTAAGTTCAACTGGCCGATTTTCTCTTCCAGCGTCATTCTCTTCATCAGATCATCAATAAAGCGATCCATATCGACAGGAGATTTTTGTGCTTGCACATTGGCAGATACCAGCACCAATAAAATTAAAAACGATTGTACCTTAAGGATTAATTGTCTCATGCTTTTCATTCTTTATTATTTTTGGAGAAAAATGATTTCGCTGCAAATAAAGAGAAAGCACCTTAAACTGCCACAATACAGAGCTACAACAAAAGTACCTTTAGTGCAAAACACAAAAAAAGGAGGTACTATTTTAGTACTTCCTTTCACATTATAATATTAATAATCAACTATTTAAAATTAATCATAAAATCCGTCAGACTATCTTCCTGAGATAGATTAAATTTCTTACGCAAGCGATATCTTGCCGCATCTACGCCCCTCACCGATATATTCAGCAACTTGGCAATTTCTTTTGTCGGCATATTCAAGCGGAGTAAAGCACAGAAACGTAAATCACCCGCCGTTAGATCCGGGTACTGTTGTTTCAGGTTTCGGAAGAAGTTCTCATGTATCCGGTCAAAATTCGCCTGGAACATATTCCAGTTTTCCTCATCCGAAACGATACTTTGATTAATCAATACTAAGAGCTTATCCAGATTCTTCCGCGTATACTGCCCTGATAACTTCTGTTGTTGTATTTCTTCTTTCAACGAATTCAAAAACTCCTGATGGGCAATATTGGTCATCACAACTCCGGACAGTTCTTTACTCTTAAAACGTAAATCAGCTTCCAGTTGCTCTTTCTCCAATTCGATAATCTTCTTTTCCTGTATTTCTATCTCAGCTTGATGGGTAATGCGTTGCTGTTCAATCACCCTGTCTTTCTTCTTCTTCACAGACTGATAAACGATGTATTGCAACAACAATAACAACAACAGCCCAATCAGAACATAACCGGTGATAGCCCAATATGATAGAAACCAAGGTCTCAAGACTTCAAAAGGTAGCGTTACCAATGCCAATACTTCATTCTCATTATAAATCTCAGCTTTAAAAACATACGACCCAAATGGCAAACGGGTATATTTCTTCTGCAGGCTGCGGTCACCTTCCACCCACTGATCAGACAGTCCTTCCAATTTATACCTTACCTTGTAAGTATAGTCATTATAAACCGGATAGCATAAAGAGAAGCATACGGTATTCAAATCTGCATCAATCTTGTTCTCTTTTTGCACCGACAATCTTTTTATTTTTCCCGTCCACTCCGACTCAGTCGTTATAGCCGATATCCACAAAGAGCGCCTAATAGAGGACTTGTACAAAAGAGAACTATCTGAATCAATCCGGGCAACAGCATTATTCAAACAGAGATAAGAACTGCCACTCGCCTTGTCATAAACCATCGCTGCTCTCTCCTCTATAGACAAACCATCAAACAAAGAAAACGGAATTCTATGTTCAATCCGGAAAACATTCATTTCACATTTCACCAAATATGCCATCTTGCTGTTTACAAACCAGTACAGATTGCCTTTTGCATGACTCACACTATGTATTCCTTTCAAATCCGCCAATTGCTCATTCATCGATTCATAAGGAATAATAGAATCATTCATATCTTCGTAAGTGTAAAACATTTCCCCATTTGAAAAAACAACCCGTCCATTGATCTTAAACAAAGAGAAGTCCCCATCTTTCACATCACCCAGTTCCATATAGGTTCTGACATCTTCTACCCGTTTCAGATCCGGATTAATCCGAAAACGGAATAATCCTTTCCGTAAATGCTTCACCCAGATATTCCCCTGGGGATCCATCTCGATCTCCCGCACCATGTGGGTAAACCCGCCTAACGACCGCAGAAACCTCCAGATGCCCGAAGACTCCTCATTGTATAAATTCAGAAACGTATAGGTACCTTGCAATAAGAACGAACGTCCTTCCAGATTGACTTCTTTCATGCACATCGCTCCTCTCACATCCGAAATCAGCGATGCCTGCGAACCCGATATCTGAAAAGTTCCTTTATTATGTCCGCATAAAATCTGTTTTCCCCATTCACCAACAAACCATGCCTGCTCTTCCAGTCCCGGAACAAGTTCGGGGACTCTGTTCCTAATCCGGTAAAGTCCTTGATTGGAAGCGATATAAGCCTCATCCTCTTTCACCAGCACATCATAGACCATTCCTATTTTCCGGTAAGGAGGCTCATAATAATATACCAAGGAGTTATTTTGTATATAGGCTATACCTTCATCCAAAGCTGCCCAAACATTGTTATCGGCATCACAATACAGCCCTAATACGGTATTATTCTGTAAGCGACTGTCCGTATTCTCCTTCCAAAGTAAACGTCCTTCTTTACCTATTGCATAAATCCCATTAGAAAGCGTACCGATAATATAGCAACTGTCTTTTGTCATTACAGCCCGGTTCACAGAGTATTTTTCAAGCTCGACATCACATTCTGTATGCCACTTCTGTATCTTTCCGCTTTGATAAACAAAACCGCCACTCTTTTGTGTCAGGAATAAAACGCCATCATTATACGGAAGTCCTGCCACCACATCACTGTTGCCCAATGATTTTCGTTCAATCAGATTTTCCAGCCCATTCTTTGCAAGAACAAAAAGCCCTCCGTTTATCTGTTGAGAATAAACCGTATCACCTACCTGAAATAAATTCAAAGGAAGAGTTTTTGTACGAATCCCCTTCACAGTATGCCCATCATAAAAGAACAGAGAACCGAAAGATTGAAATACAATCTCCCCATGTGCCGACGTAATCGTCCAGATTTCATCATTATGGAACCGGAAATCTTTCGCTTCATCTTTTAAAGAGTGGTACACAAGGCTATCCAATGAATTACGTTCGAAATATCCGAACTCTTCGAAAGAGCCCACAAATATCTTGCCGTCTTTACCGATATATACAGAGCGTACTATGTTCCTGGAAGGTAATTCATGAAGTTCCCAGCTATTTCCATCAAACTCCAGCAGACCTTTGTTATTGCCAATATACATAACTCCCCTATCATCTTGAGCGATAGACCAATTCTGAATACCTGCATTATAATCTGATACGGAATAGCTCCTCACGATGGGAGAAAAAGGAATAGAGGAACCACGTGATAAGCTACTAAAAAGAGAAAATATACAAAATAGCAACAGAGATACTCTCATATATATTGATTTACAAGTAACCTGCCAGCAAAGGTAATTGTTTTCCACCAAAAAACCGGATAACTTTATGGATTATCTTTTCCGGAAAGGTAAAGATAGACCATAAAATTATCCGGTTACTTATTTTAAGAAGCTACAAACTATAACCTACACTACATAGTCAAAAATCATCAGACTGCTTTTTCGGTATGAATTAAAATTCACCAAGCTTGTTTCTTTCCCCTTCTCTTTTATGACCGTAGTTTCCGGTACGCTCAGCATTTTCTTATACTCCTCCGAGTTACCCAGCACTTTCACGGCTTCATTTAAATCATCATCATCTTTCAACTGCTGTATGATACCACCACGTTGGAAATAATAACGCTTAATGATATCCTGAGCAATCATATTCTTGATATCTTTTGCAAAGTAATCCAAGTCACGGTCCAGATTATGACTAAGTTTCTGCTCAAGAGCCTTGAATTCTTCGGAAGCATCTTTCATATAACCTTCAAATTCTGCCATTTCTTTCAAATTCTTCAGAATCTTCTCGCTCTGCTGGTCATATTTAAAATCTGCCTTCTTCACCATTTCCTTAAACTCTGCATAATCAGCATCCGTTACTTCGAAATTCTCGGGAGAAGCAATTGTCGGGTGCTTCAGGCAATATTGAGTAGCATAATTAAAGATCAGATTATCATTTACCAGATAAAACAAAATATTAGGTAACTTTTCTTGTTCCACTGCAACGTCCGGCGTCACACCACCGCCATCACGCACTTCACGTCCGACAGCTGTATGGAATACTGTAGTCAAACTATCAGGAATACGCCCTACACTACCATCTGGATTACGATGTTTGTAATCTATTGCCTGTACGCAACGGCCACTGGGAATATAATATTTGGAAGTAGTCACCTTCATCGTACCACCATAAGGCAATGTACGCGGCACCTGCACCAAACCTTTCCCAAACGTGCGGTTACCTACAATCACTGCACGGTCATAATCCTGCAATGCACCCGCCAGGATTTCCGAAGCGGAAGCAGTACCGCTATTTACCAATACAGCAATAGGAATATCCGTATCCAATGGTTCGCGCAAGGTCTTATACGTATTACTTGCTTGTTTTATCTTGCCTTTCGTTGTTACAATCGTCTTACCACGGGGCAGAAAGTAGTTGGCTATCTCTACAGCCTCTTCCAGCAACCCACCGCCATTGTTGCGCAAATCAATTACCAATGAAGTGATGCCCTGCTTCTTCAAATCAAGAAAAGCCTTCTTAAACTCTTTGGAAGGATTTCCTGAGAAAGTACTCAGGTTGATGTAACCGATATTGTTATCCAACTTACTATAATAAGGAATAAACGGCAACTGGATGTTTTTACGGACAATTGTAAAATCCAATGGCTTTACCTCACCGGGACGCTCAACCTTCAGTTGGAAACTTGTCCCTACCTGTCCACGGAGTATTTTGCTCACATCCGTATTTCCGGTCAAATCTTTTCCATCTATTTCAAGCAAGATATCACCTGCTTTCAATCCCACTTCGGCAGCAGGCATATTTTCGTAAGGCTCCACAATTACTGTACGCTTCAATTTAGGCTCATATCGGATGATGGAACCTATACCTCCATAAGAAGCCTTAAGCATTTGTTCCAACTCACTCCGATCCTCTTCCGGATAAAATTCCGTATAAGGGTCCAGAGAATACAACATCGCATCGATACCCTCTCGTATTGTCTTATTCGGGTCCAATGTATCTACATAGAACATATCCAGTTCCTTCACGATGGAATTGAATATATCCAGGTTCTTTGCAATCTGGAAACTGCGGCTATCACCACTCTTGAAACTAAAAAAGACAACTACACCTACTACTAACAGTAAGGTAGTTATCCAGCGTACTTTCAGTATTTTCTTCATATCCTATTTATTATAGTTCACTGATTCTAGTTTTAATATCTTCCCACCACTCGGCAGGCATTTCTGCACCAATCACCCGGATGATGCTTCCTGAAAGGATAGAACCTATCTTGCCACATTTCTCCAATGAATATCCACAAGTCAGTCCATACAAAAAGCCGGCTGCAAAATAATCACCCGCACCGGTCGTATCTATCACTCTATCCACAGTGACAGCATGCACATGCACTTCCTCTGTCCCTTTACGAATGAGCGATCCTCTGGCACCCAACTTCACAATGGCGATGCTGCACATCTTAGCAATCACATCCAATGCTTCTTCCGGTTCTTTACCCGTAAATGCCTTTGCTTCCTCTTCATTGGCAAACACAATATCCACATACTTGTTTATCAATAAAGAGAAGAAATCGTGATCTTGCTCCACAATATTATAGCTTGCCATATCCAGGCAGATTTGTAATCCGGCTTCTTTTGCCAGTTCAATGGCACGAAGTATCATATCATGATCCTGCACCAGATAACCTTCTATGAACAAATAAGTATACCCCTTAAACATCTCCCGCGAAAGATCTTCAGCCTTTAATGTAGCGGCGGCACCCAAATAAGTACCAAAAGTACGTTCCCCGTCAGGTGATATAAAAGTAGAAGCTACCCCCGAAGGTAACTCAGAAGAAACTAATAAATTTGCTTCCGTTCCCCGTTCCAACAAACTTTGCCGATAAAATTTTCCATAAGCATCATTACCAACCTTACCAATGAATCCTGTTCCCGCACCAAGGCATGCCATACCACGAATTGCATTTCCGGCAGAGCCTCCAGTAGCCAATTCTGTTTCCATTTCACTGAAACATTCATTGATTATCAGCAGTTTCGTTTCATCAATCAGGGTCATGCTTCCCTTGGGCAATTCCATTTCAGTAAGAATATGGTCGTCGTTGAGAGTAGCAAGAACGTCAACAAGGGCATTGCCCATTCCAATTATTTTGTCCATTTCGATATTTTTTTTGCAAAGATATTGCATATTTCAAAATATCCTATTACTTTTGCAGCGCATTTGAGAAAAAACAACATTCTTCCTTAGCTCAGTCGGTTAGAGCATCTGACTGTTAATCAGAGGGTCCTTGGTTCAAGTCCAAGAGGAAGAGCGAAAAAACTTGAATGCATATTCTTCCTTAGCTCAGTCGGTTAGAGCATCTGACTGTTAATCAGAGGGTCCTTGGTTCAAGTCCAAGAGGAAGAGCAAAAAGGTTCGTCATTATGGCGAACCTTTTTTGTTTTCATTATTTAGTTATCTTCATCAAGCTTCCGCAACCGCCAATGTCAATACACTGATACGTATCCCTCCTATCTCACGAAATACATCAGCACAGGCAGTAGTTGTAGCTCCTGTAGTCAAAACATCATCCACAATCAGAATATGCTTCCCTACTAATCGTTCCGGATGGCGGAGTTTAAAAATACCTTCCACATTCTCCCATCTCTCATAAATCGATTTACGGGTCTGTGTATTGGTATGTTTCTCGCGGATCACGGAAGAAGTATCTACAGGTATCCCTGTCACTTGAAACACGCCACGGGCAATCCACTCACTTTGATTATATCCACGAGCTCTCTGTTTACGGGGATGCAAAGGTACGGGAATGACAACATCTACATCTTCAAAAAAGCCGGTCGGCAGTAATTCCGCCGCCATGCAACGTCCCATCACCGCTCCCAGTTCTTTCCTTCCACCATACTTCAATTGATGTAGGATCCTGCGGAAATCACTTCCTTTCCGATAAAAGAAATAAGAGGTGGCACGTTCCAGAGGAAACTTTCCCCAAAACATACGCTCTACAGGATTATCCTTCATTTTATGGTAATTCGTACGCGGCATATCTATATTGCAACGAGTACAAATAGTATCCTCACCCTCTATAAGTGATGCTCCGCAAACTGCGCAGCAGCGTGGAAAAAAAAGATGGAACAAAGGACCGAACCAATATTTCACAGTATTTTTCATCAGGCTGTTTCTTTATGTCACATCCCCAACGGAGGGACTTCTTGTATCAGTTGTTGCAATATAGGATGCAGATATCCATTCGTGGCAATAATATGATGCCCTTCTATAAAATTCTCATTCCCATAAAAGTCAGTCACCCGGCCGCCGGCTTCCAGCACCAGCAATGCGGCAGCCGAATAATCCCATTTGCCGATGAAAGCTTCCGCCCAGGCATCAAAACGTCCGGCGGCTACATAGCATATTGCCAAAGCTGCAGAACCAGTCATACGGATACCACCAACCTTACCATACAAATTATGTATCAGATGTTCTCCCGTACGGGCATATTGACATGAGTTATAAGGCAATTCAACTACCAGAAAAGCATCTTCCATCTGCTGCACATTGGAAACCTGTATCCGCTGGCCATCCACATACGCACCTCCACCTTTCCAGCCATAGAAACACTCATCCCTACAGGGATCATACACTACTCCAATCAAGAGTTCCTCTTTAGACCGAAGAGCTATACATACACAATAAGGCGCGTTGTCATGGATATAATTTGTAGTCCCGTCCAACGGATCCACTACCCAACAATAAGGTTCATCCTGATACACTGCCGAACCTTCTTCCGTAATAAAACCGGCTTCCGGCAACAAAACGGAAAGTTCAGCAACAATCTGTTTTTCCGACTCTTTATCTACATAAGACACATAGTCATGCGCATGTTTCTTCTCCACGCTTTCACTGCGGAAAGTTTTTCTCTCTTCTTTCAAGAAACTTCCTGCATCCATAGCAATGCGGCAAACTTTTGCGGTAAGTGATGCTAAATCCATATTCGTATTCTTTTTCTTTGTTATTCTATTATTTCCCGGGCAATCCAGGCGCAGGCCTCAGCGTCGGCTAATGCATGGTGATGCTGCTCCAACTCATAACCAAAGTAGGCAGCTACCGTATGCAGCTGATAGTTGGGCAAACCTTTAATCCGTCTTCGTGCCGTACTCAAGGTACAATGAAATTCATAATCGGGATAATCTAGGCTATAAGTTCTGAAAACGGCTTTCAGACAACTCTCATCAAAACCTTTATTATGGGCTATGAGCGGTAATCCTTCAATAAGTGGCGCTATCTCCTGCCATACGGTGGGAAATATCGGAGCTTTTGCCGTATCCGCCAGTGTCAATCCATGCACCCGGGTATTCCAGTAGGTATAATATTCCGGTTCGGGACGGATTAGACTATAATAAGTATCTACAATCTCTCCTTCCCGTACAATTACTATACCGACACTGCACACGCTGGTACGTTGCTCGTTGGCGGTCTCAAAGTCTATAGCGGCAAAGTTTTTCATTATCGGAAAAATTACTTATCCTCGTCTACCTGCTGGTAAATCAGATTTCCTCTTTGACTGATTGTCCATTTACCATTTTCCTGACGAACATTCTTCGTATCATCGTCTTCTACATTCCACGCATAACCACCAACGGGCAAGGAGCGACGATCCAGTATTTCGTTTGGCTGATCATTAGAGAAAAACAATTCCACTTGCAGCGAATCGGGTGCAAAAACTATAAATGCCGTATTTGCCTTATCAGCAACAGACTCCATGCGCACACCTTGCTCCCAAAGGCGGATACAATCTTTCCGAACCTCACTCCAGGTATAACCTGCGGAAGCAATACAACCATGATCGTCTTTATCATTACCTACCAGGTTATCTTCACCCTTCTTATTTTTGGCATTACCACATCCCGCCAACAGGATACTTGCGCTCATAAAGAACAACAAACAGATTTTTCCAACTTTCATAAAGTCATTAATTAAAGTTTCGCAGGCCAAAAGTACAAATAAATATGAAGTGGTGAAGTATATAACTTAATTTTCATCACAAGTCCCCCCTCTCGAATTAACATAATAGCATTCTCTATTACAAAACTAAAACTCTTTTCTGAAGAAAGAAAAAAAGATAAGTTGCCAAAACTAAAGACAAACAGCAAGAAATTGGAACTAAATGGGAAAACGATATGTATCATCACAAATAATAGTTCTCCTATTCATACAAATACATGCTCTAAATAATTGTTTTTTAGGATATATTTTATAATATTTGTAGTCTGATTTTCGGTTTAAGAACGAGAACAAGAAACTCAATAAACTAATCAGAAGTATGCATATCATTTTACTTTAACACAATAACATTCAACTGCTTATGAAAAGAATTACTACTCTATTAGCAGCCATTATCTCAATGGCATTTATGAATCAGGCATCAGCAACCCACGCCATCGTGGAAGTAACTACGGCGGGACAGCTGAATTCCGTAGTTGAAGTTGCTAATTGTGACAGCATCACTATTTCGGGTAATCTGAATAGAAACGACTTTGATTTTATCAGAACACAGATGCCAAACCTCGTTTATCTGAATTTACGTAAAGTTACAGTGCCGGAAAACAAATTACCCAATTCCGGACTCTACGAAATGAAAAGCCTGAAGGAAGTGATGCTTCCCGATAATTTAGAGACAATAGGAAATAGCGCTTTCATCTACTGTTCCAATTTAAAAGATATCAGTTTTCCTGAAACATTGGTCACCATAGAGTACAATGCATTCTACCATAGCGGCTTATCCGAAGTTACATTTCCCGCAAATCTGCAAACCATCAGTGATGCCGCCTTTTACGAATGTTACGACTTGAAGAAAGTGACTTTCCCTAAGAAATTGAGAGTCATAGGCAACAACGCATTTCTACGCAGCAATCTCTCTGAAGTCATTCTGCCCGATAGTCTGAAAACCATCGGGAATTATGCTTTCTGCTATTGCCAGCAACTGCAGAAAATAGTATTCCCGGAAAAGCTGGAGAGAATGGGAGAATATGCCTTTTATGATTGTTTCCGCCTCCATACCGCCACACTCAAAGGCAAAACCGCACCATCGATAGCCGGAAACACCTTTAATTATACCAAAGTGTTTTATGTACCGGAGGGCGCAGCACAGACCTATAAGGATGCTTCCTACTGGTCTAATCAGGTAATAATAGACGGAAATACTCCAAAGAAAGTAACCGTAACTCTGGCCACTGCCGGAACCTTGGGAGAAGAAATTCTCAAACAAGTAGAATATGTAAAGCAAGTCAACGAATTAGTAATAAACGGCCCGCTGAACAATGATGATTTTTATCAGATACAACAGCAAGCCACTAATCTTATTACTATAGACCTGACCGGAGCAACCATAGAAACATTGCCTGAGAAATTCTTCTACGAAAGGGCCGCCCTACTCGACATAAAACTTCCCGCTACGCTGAAAAGTATCGGAAGGTATGCGTTTTACCAGTGTTACGGATTAACTCGGATTTCAATCCCCGAAGGAGTGACAAGTATTGGAGAATATGCTTTTTACCGATGTCTTTCAATGCAAGAGATAACACTGCCGGGCACTCTGACAGAAATGCAGAATAGCATTTTCGAAGAGTGTTCGAGCTTGGCGAACATCGAGTTCCCCGACAAAATAACAAATATAGAGAGTAGAATGTGTCACAATTGCAGCGCATTGAAACAAGTGAAGTTCCCTACCAATCTGAAAAACATTTCAAACAGTGCATTCGAGAAATGTACAGCATTGGAGAAAGTTGTTTTACCCGAAGGGCTAACGAACATTGATTATCACGCTTTCTACCAATGTAGCGCATTGAAAGAGATCTCTTTCCCCTCGACATTGACAACATTAGGAGATGCCGTTTTCTACCGTTGCACAAGTCTGACGGAAATCGCTCTACCAGCTTCCCTAACCTACTGTTACTACCCATTTTATGAATGCTATAATATAAAGAAAGTCACCAGCCTGGCTTCCGTCCCTCCTTCCCTGCACGATAACCAGGACATCCTGTATAATGTAGACAAATCTCATGCGGAACTTATCGTCCCCTTCTGGTCCGTAAATAGCTACAAACTCGCTCCGGGCTGGGATGCATTCCCCATCATCAGTTCGCTGGATTATGAAACAGACATTATCAACGTACAGGGTGAACTGGTTATAGCGGCAGACATCCGCTTCAAAAACAATCCAACTGTATCGGTATTTGATAACGGCCAACTGACCGTCAGAGGCACCGATGCACTCTCCATGAAGAAGTACACCCAAAGCCACACTCTTAGTGGATATGACGACAATAATTGGTCCTACCGCAACCCCGTTTATACGAACTTGCTCAGCGAGTCCGGAGCCATGCGTGCCGATAGTGTCATCTACAAGTTGAATCTGAAAAGAGAGTACTGGCAGTTTATCACGCTTCCTTTCGATGTGAACAGGGCAGATATGCAAGTGGACAACGATGCCCTCTTTGTCATCCGCTACTATGACGGTAAAGCACGAGCCAACGGTGAAACCGGCAACTGGAAAGACGTACCCGCTGACGGAACGTTACAAGCTGGAACCGGCTATATCATCCAAGCCAACAAACAAACCCAACTCACTCTGAAAGCCATCAACAATGACAACAAGAACCGGCTCTTCTCTGGCAATGCCTTAAAACGAACACTGAATGAGTACGCCTCCGAGTTCGCTCACAATGCCAGCTGGAACTTCATAGGCAACCCCTATCCATGCTTCTATGACATTTATTACATGGACTACACCTCTCCCATTACAATATGGGACACCCGTAACCGGACTTACACCGCTGTCTCAACCGAAGACGATAACTACATACTCAGTCCGATGCAGGCATTCTTCATTCAGAAGCCGGTGGAAATGAAAGAAATCAGTTTCTCTGCCGAAGGCCGCCAACTGAATGCCACTGTACGCCAACGCACCACGACCCGTTCCACCGTTTCGCCGAACCGTACCGTCTTCAATTTCACTTTGAACGATGACACTTATACCGACCGTACCCGTGTAGTTATCAATCCCGAAGCAAGCATGGATTATGAAATGTCCCGCGACGCCGCCAAATTCATGAGCGACGACAAAGACGTGCCACAACTCTTCACATTGGACGCTACTGGCAGATATTACGCCATCAACGAACGACCGTTGAGCAACGGAACTGTCTCCGTAGGCATTTACGCAGGAAAAGCCGGCACATATACCCTGAGTCTGGCAGACGCCACGGTTACAGCCGACGAAGTGATATTAACAGATAAGCTGACAGGAAGCAAAACGCGTCTCGACCTCGACAGCTATACCTTTACGACAGAAGCCGGCTTCTGCACCGACCGCTTCGAACTGCGTCTGACTACCCGTACCATTACCGGAGTAGAAGAAACTCAGGACACGAATACCGCCCAAGTGACGGCAGGAGCCGGACAAATCTTAATATCTGCGCAACCGGGAGATGAAATGAGGGTCTGCAATGTCACCGGACAAGTCATTGAGCATCGGATATTGACACAGTCATCAATCTCCCTCCCCGTCGCACCGGGCTTCTACATCGTAACCATCGGTAAAGAGACATTTAAAATTATGATAACCAAATAAAAACAGAACATCCATGAAATATATACTCAGCCTATTCATTGCTCTCTGGAGCATCGCGGCGTGGGGACAAGAAGGAGGGGATGGGTTCAACCCCTCCAACCCCGGCGAACCGGGCCAGAGATACAATTTGACGGTCAACGTCACCCCCGACGAGGCAGGCAGTACCTCACCTTCGGGGAAGCAGCAATACGCTTTGGGAGAATCTGTTTATCTCAGCGCCAATGCCAACAACTATTACCAGTTTGTCGGTTGGATACAGGACGGAGATACAATTTCCCGCAACCGCTCTTTCAATTATACCATGCCGGCAAAGAATACGGCCATAACCGCTGTGTTCAAAGCTACAGATAGCTTCAACCCCGACAATCCCGACGATCCGTCGCAGGAAGTCATCAAATACAAACTGGTGCTGACGGCCTCTCCGGCCGAAGGAGGAAGTTTCAATATCACTTCAGGAGAACGTTTCAGTGAAGGAGCTTCGATTTCAGTCTATGCCTATCCGAACAGCAACTATCAGTTTGAGGGGTGGAAACAGGGAGATAAATTACTGTCTACGGAAGGAGTATATTCGTTCGTAATGGGGAAAGAAGACGTTTCCATCACCGGTTTATTCCACTTTAATCCGGCAAACCCGGGAAATCCGGGAGCCAATCACTGGGATGCGGAAACAGGCGAACTGATTATTGACGACTTCACTCCGGGAAGCATCATGAATGCCGTAGACCAAGTAACCGGTGGTTCAAACAACTATGGCAAAGTTTCGATGGTCATTATCAGCGGTCAGATGAATAGTCATGACTTCGGCATCGTAGATAGGTTGAACAACTGTACATTGATTGACCTAAGCCGAACAGGCGGATATACGGAAATTCCCCCATATGCATTCGACAATACTAATTTATCAACGGCTATCCTACCTGCCTGTACAGAAAAAATAGGCTACCATGCTTTCGGAAATTGCAAAAATCTGACAGACATCAGTTGTTACGCCATCACCCCGCCGATAGCGGATGAACGTGCCTTTGAAGGAATTGCCGAAAATGCCGTCATTCGTGTTCTGTCCTCTTCCATTCCACTCTATGCAGAGGCTGCGGTTTGGAAAGACTTTACCATTCTACCACTGACTGAAGATGTCAGAACGTTGGAGGTGAACCTCCCTGTCGGAAGTGAGAGCACTTACAAGAACATGACTATAGAATTACAAAACTTGCAGAACGGCCAGAAACAACGCTACGTTGTATCCGACCGCATCACTTACACTTTCAACGGACTACTGAAAAACTGCACTTATAATGTTTATCTGAAAACTCCTGCAGATGTAGTGTTGGGACAAATAGAGAAGATTGAAATAAAAGAGGAGAACCAGTCCGTTACTTTCAGTTCACTGCTAACCCTGCTCGACGTAAACTTGAAAGTGCAAACGCCAGATGGAACAGATGTTACCGATCAGACACAAGTCACATGGTTGAATGACCAACAGACATATTTATCACAAGGCAGTTCGCTGAAAGCACAAACAGCAGGGACGAAGTTGAACTACCGAATCGTATTAAATCAGAATTTAGGGATGCAATACGTAACACCGGAGAATCAAACTTATAGTGTAAAAGAAGAAGAGAACCAGCTGGTTTACACTCTAATTCCCATCGAAATGCTGACTGTTTCGGGACTTGTCAAAAATGCCAATAGTGATGCATTATCGGGAGCTGTTATCTCCATCTCCCAAAAGTTAAACGGCAAGTACTCAAAATCTTTTATAACACAAACCGATACCAAAGGGAAGTTCGAACTGGATGTCTTTAATGATGAAAGTACGATTTCGGTTTCTGCTACTGACTATATCAGCCAGACACTGACGAAAGCAAACTTCAACGCGGGAGCAGATTTGGGAACGGTTGAACTGAAAGCCATATCCGGCACAACAATCAACCTGAACCTCACCTATACCCCCAGCGTAGCAACTGATGAGGAAGCCAGAACAGAGAATTGGTATTCCGATTATGCCAATATAGCTTATACTATATATAATGAGACACAAGAAAAAGAAATCACCAATTTCTCAGTACAATATCCTTCCATTGTGCTTTTGGAAGAAGTGGCAGCGGGTGACCGGCTCCGCATCATCGCTAGCAGTAAAAACGGAGCTTTCCGTTCCGTAACAGCCACCGCAACAGTGGACGAGAATGCAGAGAAAGCAAACGTTTTGCTCAACATTATAGCATTGGGCGGTATTAGCGCTTCCTACACCGATACTGACAATACCGATATAGTAGGGATCCTCTACGACAGTAAAGGAGAATTACTAAAGAAATATACTTACTTCAATCAATGCCTTTCCATCAGCAATCTCTCTGACGGGAAATATACCCTGGTCAGTATGGTCAACAGCGCTTTCTTCAATTCTATTTTGAAGATATCCCAACTGGCCGCATCCGGACTGACGGAAGGAACAGATTATGTACAAAACACCGTAACCGTAAAAAGCGGCATTCTCTCTTCCATTACTAACAGTCATATTCCAATGCTGGATGAAAGTAAGCTTTATTACACGGGAGATAATACGTCATTTACTGCCAACAAAGCCTCCATCGTAGCCGGTAATTATCTGACGTTAAAAGGGAAAATTGATTTTAAAGAAGAGTACACCGCTTCGGTCAGCAACGTACAGCTGATAGTTGACCTACCTGAAACGTCTTTATATGTGGAAAACTCAGCCATGACAGGCAGCAACATAGCGAGTTATACTTTGGACAATAATCGACTAACAATTCCATTACACAACTACACCGAGTTGGTTCGTTTCTGTGTAATCCCAACTGCCTCCGGTGAGTACATCCCCAATGCTTTTGTACAGTTTACGCTGAACGGGAAAGAAATATTGCAACCTATTGGAGCCGCCACCTGTACAATAAAGGACTTGTCCATCTCCATACCATCAACTGTAGCTAAGAAAACTTTTTCAATCAATGGCACAGCTATTGGAAAATCAGAAGTCGAGATTTACGATAACGGCATATTAATAGGCCAAACAACCTCATTAGCTAATGGACTATGGTACACCACATGCGAACTTTATAACGCAAAGAATCTATCTTCGCACGATATCTACGCTAAGATTAGAACCAAAGACGGAGCAGAGTTACAAACAGAAACTTGTCCTGTGCTCTATAATGAGAACGCAATAGAGGTATCTAAAGTAACGATGATTAATATTGCCCACGGAGCCTCTTCGCTGGATCTATTAGAATATGTGACGACTTTTGACTTCATTAATCCGATAACCTCTGCCCAAACATATTGGTATTGGCCTAATTATCCGGATTTTACCTTCAAGATTGATTTCACCAATAATAGTCCGGAAATAATAACAAATGTTGCACTTCATGTGAAAACCTCTTCCAATAATATCGTCCGCATACCCGCAAGCTATAATCAGACTAAGGATATTTGGGTTGCAACTCATCCATTCCAGTCAGAAGCATTGCCTGTAAACCTGAGCGTAACCTACGATTACATCGATTATAGTATGTGCGACTCATTGGCTTACATCAACACGTTAGAAAAGAATATAGGGATTCCTGTAATAGAAGATTATGACAATACAGACGACATATTTACCTACTCTATGAAGTCAAAATCCAGCGACATCGCCCTTAAATGCTTTTTTATTAAAACGGATATAAAGAATAAAGAGGCAATAACAAAGAAAATAGCAAATTCAACATTCAAATTATGCATAGAAAAAGGTCCGTTCAAGTATTATGTGAATGATACAGATGCTTATCAGATAACAAGAGAAACAAGCGACAGCCTGTTCGTTTATGCATATTTCGGCTATGATGATGTCCAATCATACAAGGATTATGTGACTCTATTCGGAAAGAATATAAACACCACAACAAGGATAGCCGGCTTTGATCCCGGAAGTGATCGGATTGCTCCCTCAACGGACCGGTTAAACCAATGGCGGGATCATATCATTCAAGGGGCAATAGACGAAGCTAACAGAAAATTGAAATGCGCAGACGATATCACAAACATAAATCTGCACTCAGATATCATGCATTTAAGGCAATGCGTAGGTTTCTCTTTAGGTAGTTTCTTAGCACATTCAGCAAATCTCATCAGTTCATCAAGCGGACGTCCTGAGAATGTTATTGATGCAGGAAATACCCTTTGGGGTGCCGCCGACGCTGCAAGTAGTTTTGGGGATGGAATGCAGGATTTAACAAGGGCAGGACATGCCTACCTACAACGGATTCATGATGCCCCCGATTGTCCAGATGACAACGGTGGAAAAGGAAGCGATTCCGGAGAATCAGGCAACCCAAATCCCAATTACGTAATGGACCCATCCGGCTATGTCTACGAAGCTGTTGCCAGTAACCGCCTGCAAGGCGTAACCGCCACTTGTTACTACAAAGAAATGGTGGAAGACATGTATGGCGACCTGCACGAGAATATTGTACTTTGGGATGCTGCCGAGTATGCTCAGGAGAATCCACTATTCACAGACGAAAACGGTATGTATGCCTGGGACGTCCCCCAAGGTCTCTGGCAAGTGAAGTTTGAAAAAGAAGGCTACCAGACAACTTACAGTGAATGGCTCCCCGTTCCTCCCCCGCAGTTGGAAGTGAACATTGGCATGGTACAAACCGCACAGCCTACCGTAACAGCCATACGTGGTTATGAGACAGGCATAGAAATTGATTTCAGCAAGTTCATGCTGCCCGAAACTATGACTGCCGAGTTCATCACCATTACTCGCAACGGAGAAGCGGTAGCAGGAGAAGTGACTTTCAAGAACGCCGAAGCAAACCCACAAAACAAGAATGAGCAATTCGTTTCGAAAGTGCGCTTTGTCCCTGCCGAGGCTCTGGCTACCACCGACAAAGTGATACTGACTGTCAGCAAACGTGTGAAGAGCTATGCCGGCATACAAATGGAAAGCGATTATAGCCAAGAGATAGCCATTGAAAAAGAGCCCAAGGCAGTGGTCGCTTCCGAGATTGAAGTGGTGTACAATGAAACGGCTGAAATTACAGTAACCGTAGAACCGGCAGAAGCCTCAACAGGCAAGAAAGTGACAGCAACTTCCGTTTCTTCCATCATCGCAACCATAGAACCGGCAGAAGCCACATTGAACGAAGAAGGTAAAGCTACCTTCATCATATCAGGCGAGCTCCCGGGACAGACTATGATACAATTTGCCGTCGAAGGTATGGACATGAAACCGGAAGTAAAAGTGAGCGTTGTGGAAGCCGGAGAAAAAGAAATCACCCGCAACTACACCCTCTCTATGGGCTGGAACTGGTTCTCTATCAACGTGCAGGATCAGAATCTAAACGATATACCAGCTCTACTCGCTCCCATCAAAGAATCCGTCCTCATCCTAAAAGGACAAAACGGAGAACTGACGAACAAAAATGAAAATGATTGGGAAGGTTCATTGAACAGTCTGAGCACTACTCAAGCTTACAAGATAAAGATGAAGAAAGAGGCAACTCTTGAACTGACCGGAAAGGGGGCAGATCCGACAAGCAACACCATTACCCTAAACCAGGGCTGGAACTGGATAGGTTATATTCCTACCGTCACTTTACCATTGGAGCAAGCCTTGCAAAATCTGCAAGCTGAAGAGAATGACCTTATCAAAGGCTTGGATAGTTTTGCCATATACGATGGAAGTACATGGACAGGTAGCCTAACCCACCTGCTTCCCGGTGAAGGTTATATGTACTATTCTCAATCAGTGAAGTCTTTCAACTATACTGCGAATGGTACAGAATCAGAACCATCCACTCCATCAGCACAATGGAGTTATGACATTCACCAGTCCGAAGACAACATGATTGCCATAGCCGAGCTTTACAACGGAGAGCAAAAAGCTGAAATAGGGAAATTCCTTGTCGGTGTATTTGTGGGCGATGAATGTAGAGGTATAGCCGTTGAAAAAGACGGTTATCTATTTATCACTGCACATGGAGAGCAAACCGATGGCAAACTGACCCTACGTGCCTTCGACACCGTCGACCAGCAGGAATACAACGTCAAGGAAGAAATAGAATGGAGCGGTACACTGACGGGCAGTTTAACCACTCCTGTCAGCCTGCATATAGGCGAAGCAACCGGAATTACTCCTATTTCGGAAGGACTGTTGGTTTATCCAAGTCCCGTACGCCACCGCTTGTATATTCGGGGAGATATTGGCAACATTGAAGAAGTACGCATCTCTGATACTGCGGGGCAAACACTGATATTGGACAAACAGGTGATTCCCAACGAAGGAATCAATGTTTCTTCACTGAGTAAAGGGATTTACTTCATAATCATAAAAACCGATAATGAGGTTATACAACAGAAATTTATGAAGATAGATTAAGCCTGTCTCTCTTTATTACACTTCTCTTAAAAGTCTCCCTCCGATACATAATCCGAAGGGAGACTTTTTTGTACCGACCTTTAAAAGTCATAAACCGGCAAGCATATGTTACATAGATTCTAATGATAAACAAATCATTTCTATCTGATATTCAGGCAATAGTTTACGTTTAAGATGTTCAACTTTCGCCGCTAACAATTCCGGCTTGAAGTTCTTCTTTTGCCAATATGGGACGCTTCCGTACGATTATATTATACAATTAGCCGTTTAATCTGTCCTCCTATACTCTTATTTCCCAATGCAGCCTCTATTTCAGGTTGTGTATTAATGCCTCCCGAAATAGCACTTAATATAGAAAAATAGGTAGCATAGTTCTTACCAAATTCTTCTACCAGCAAGTTTTTCCCTTCATCGGTAAAAGGAGAGTTTTCCCGAATCATGAAATTTATCATTTCGTCTACACTCAACGCTCCGTTATCGCAGAACAACTCTACATATTTTGGCACCCCACCTGTGAAAGCGTAAAGAGCAAGCAAATCATCATTAGAATAATCAGGTCTGTGATCGTAAATGATTTCCTTCAAAGTAGTTAAGCTAAAAGCCGATAACTTAATGATATTATCAGCCCTGCCAAATAACGGTTCTTTTGAATTCTGAAATATCTTTTGCATCAAAGAGTGAATAGAACCGGATACAATCAGATTCATACGGGACTTCCTACGATATTGATCCCAAAGATTCTGCATATCACTATAAACAGATTCATTAATATTGTAGAATTCTTGAAATTCATCAATAACAAGATTAAATACCCTGCTCACAGACAATTCCATCAAATACTGAAACAATGACCGGAAATTGCGAATTTCATTAGGGACAGAAGTCTCCAGGGACTGAGCGATGACAGGAATAAACTCAGCGCAAAGAGTCGCCTCATTCTTACGACCTACAAATAAATATACAGTAGGTGAGTCTTCTATAGATCGCATGATAAGGTTTGTCTTACCGATACGTCTCCTACCGGTCACTACCGTCAAGCGGGAGTGGTCATTAAATGACAGTTTATTTATTACGCTGTAACTCAGCTAATTCATTCGTACGATCATAGAACCTCATAGTTATATAAATTTTGTACCCCCCGTAACCGTTACAGAGGTTACAAAGTAAATCAATTAAAAGCGGTAACACAAAACATTACAAGAAAATCCTCTTGGCTGCCTGAATACAGAGAGTTTATACACGCTTTTACTTGCACGCTTGCACTATCCGCCATAAGCAACTGATAAACAGCCAAAAATCAGTGGTGGCAGCAACTTTTATTTAAGTGCAAGCAATTTTGCTTGCACTACGCACGTCGTCCTGACACGATACTTCTGTCTGAAAGTTTAGCCATAATGAAGTAATTCAATGCAGCAAAACACAAGATGCCATCGCGGAGCCCCTTACCTTTTAGCATCTATATATGGGTACCGTTGGATATATAGATGCGACGCGTCCGATATATAGATGCAACATGCACGATATATAGATGCAACACGTCCGATATATAGGCGCAACATGCCCATAGTTAACGAACAAGAACAATGACACTAATATCCCTATTTCACAAACATAAAGATGTCATTATGCGAATTCCGCTAACACACGCTTGAATTAAAAAGACTCTTCCAGCACAATGAATCCTCATTTTCTTTGAAATAGACCATCTGTTTGCCTAAAACTAATGATGTAATTGGGCAAAACTAACTATGTAATTGGATAAAACTAATAATGTAATGGAGTAAAACTAACGATGTAATTTACAAGATGGCTACACCATTCGGTGCAAAAGGTGTAGTCATCTTGCTAAAAGGGTGACATCATCCGGGAAAAAGGGTGTAGCCCCCTCCAAAACCGATTTATTCTGTCTATTTGAATACGAAGCCAGATCATTCGGCATCTTCCTTTTTGCTGCAATTACATCAAAAATGAAGATTATTTGGAATAAAATAGAACACAAGAAGAACATTGCGACTCCTTTTCTTTACAAACAATACTCATCGTGCACTTTCACCAAACGTTATCCTTGCGTTTTTTCTTCTTTCCCTCCGGTAGGGCTTGAAAGAAAACATTCTCGCACATTAGGATTATCACTTTGTCAATCTGTCAGATTGATAAAACGTTGCATCACTGAGTGATTTTTGGATGATTCAGCTCATACACCGGAAGTTTCAGCCGTAAAGCCGTCAAATGAGGCGATTCGGGAAAAGCTGAAAGAACTGTAAGAAGAAAAGTAGATTTATAGAAAGACAAATCAAAGCACAGATTCAGGGGGACAGTCGCCATACCCGGACATTACCGAATACGGTTTCATAGACAAACAGCATTATATCCATACTAAGTGGTCGATATAACAGATTATACAGAAAAAATACAGCAGACATTAACAGAAGTTCCACTATTTATAATAAAAAATTATCCAAAGGGAGTTCTTTATTAAGAAAATTTATCCTACATTTGTACCAAGTCTTGCTGCTTATAGAGATAGGTGACGCATAAGACTATAAAATGTGAGTTTACGAACGCAAGAAGCGAAAGTTATTGTTCCCCTCTAGAATCTGGAAAATTCAACCCCGGAGCAATAGCAACAGTTTCTTCACGTCTACGTTATATTATATAACATAGGCGTGAGGGCTGTTGTTCATCCGGGGCAAGGTATTCCAGAACCTTAGAGGGAGATGAACAGAAACGGTCCTCACGCTTTTTTATATAGTAACCTCCGCCGGAGAGGATAGACGGAAGAAACAGAAAAACACGCTATGGCAAACAGGAAAGTCACAAAATGCTTGTCGATAAAATTACTTTTAGTGATAAGTTTGTTCTTCGTTGCAACTGCTACGAAAGCGCAAAACAAAATCCAGGTGACCTCATTCAACCGGATGGAAACAGATGTCACCGCCCGGATCACCGCTCCTCAGCGGGATCAGAACGGAGAAGTATGTGCACTAATCCGTATCGTTACAACCGAAAAAGACCTAATGTTCGAACCGGATGCACTTGGAATCGTTTCCCGTGAAAACAAGCCCGGAGAAATCTGGCTGTACATTCCTCGCGGAGCACGACGTATTTCCATTATGCACGATAAGTTCGGCGTACTCCGCAATTATTTCTATCCTGACATTATTGAGAAAGCCACTGTCTATGAAATGGAAATACAAATAGGAGACGGAACGCAGCAAACACCCACAAACACGAATACCCAACTAATTGTGATGCGTCCCGATCCGGCAACTGCCGATATTTATATCGATGACGAAAAAGTACCGACCGAAAACGGACTGTTCACCGCTACCATGAAAAAAGGCACCCATACCTACAGGGTAGAATCACCCATGTACGCCCCCGAAGCCGGTATTATCGATCTGGGTAGCGAGCAGAAGATCATGAGCGTAACACTGAAACCCCGTTTCGGATATCTGGAAATATTCTCCCTGCCCGAACAGGACGCCAAAGTTTTTATAAACAATGAGCTTGCCGGACAGACACCCTACAAGAGCGACCGAATGCCATTACAAGAGTACCGGATACGCATCGAAAAAGATTTTTTCTTCCCGATGGACAGTACTGTCACCATTTTCGCTGGCAAAACGAGCAGCCTTACCTTTAAAATGAAGTCCACCATCAAGCCTAAAGAGCCACGACGCACGCTGGTAATGGCGGAAGTCGGCTATCACCCTTCACAGATTTCTTTTGGCGCCATGGTCGGCATTGTCAGTAAGAACGGAGCGTATCTACGCTTCCGCAGCGACTTCGGTTCGGCATCCACCGAACTGGAATGCGATGATACAGGGGCATTGAGCAATGGCGCGGGTACACCTTATTATAAAGAAGGCGTCACTACCAAAGCACGCATGTCTATTACCGCAGGCTATTTACGTCAAATCATCAAACCGCTATATGCCTACATTGGCGCAGGATACGGCAACCGGGTTCTGGCATGGGAAACGATAGACGGCGAACTGGTAAAGAACACCGACCACTCCGCCACAGGCGTAGCCGCTGAACTTGGCGCCATCGGACGACTGGGACAATTTGCGGTATCCGTGGGATTCCAAACCGTCAACTTCAAATACCACGAACTCAGCGCAGGCATTGGCTTCTTTTTCTAATTCTTAATTCTAATATCCATTTAAACGATGAAAAGATTACAATATATCATTTGGTGCAGCCTGTTACTATTCGTGGCAAGCTGTGAAAAAGACACTGAACCGATAAACTTCGCTCCGGTACCCGTCACTGGTGAAACATCCGGCATCACCCGATTTGAAGCCATTTTATCAGGTACGGTAACCCCGCATCCCGATTCACCTCAAGGACAGAAGCATAACATTTACTTTCTCGTTTCCTCTATGTCTTCCAAATTATTGGAAGCTGTAGATACAATTCCCGGCACAAAAAAGGCAGAGAATGAATACACTCTTACACTTAACAATCTAAAGCCGGGAACAACTTACTATTATAGTATAGAATCAAGCAGTGGGCATAATGCCGTACGTGGCGCAATCAAAGAGTTCACGACATTATCGACGGACATCCCATCGGTTACACTCAGTCTTACCAGCAAAACGGAAAACAGCATTTTTGTAAGTGGCACAATAACGGACGAAGGGGGAGCCACAATACAGACCAGAGGATTTGTATATAAGCTCTATACAGAGGGCATTAATGCCCCCACACTTACCGACGGAACAAGCGTAGCAGGAGAGAATGACGAGAATGACAACTTTGTGGGAGTGATTAAAGAAAACATACTTCCGGAAACTGCCTACATCATACGGGCATACGCAACCAATAGTGACCATAAAACCGGATATAGCCAACCCATGACCGTCACGACCAATCAATTGCAAGTCCCCTCACTCACTACCAGAGATGCAAGTGACCTTACTGCATACAGCGCAATGCTTCATGCAACTTTCCTATCCGACAACGGATTTAAAGTAACCGAACGTGGCTTTTGCTATAGCGCAGAAAGCCAGACACCAACAATAGACCATCCCCGTGTGCGCTCCGAACTGGAAGGGAACGATTTCACGGCAAGTATTTCCGGTTTGGAACCTTCGAAAACTTACTATTACCGAGCTTATGCCATTAACGAAAAAGGTATAGGTTACGGTGAAACCAAAGAATTTACCCTGCCGAAAGTGCAGACATTGACATTAAGTTCACCGAAGGTAAATAATATTACAACCAATGGTGCAACCATAATATCCTCCATCAACTCACCTTCCGATGCAAGTATTTTGGAAAAAGGAGTTTGCTACAGTACATCCGTATTGCAACCCACGATTGAAAGCGAACATATCATCGATTCTTCCGAAGGCAACAATATCTCTGTGGAATTAAAAGACTTAATCGAAGGACGACAATATTATGTACGCGCTTACGCCATTTCACGAGACGGCACATTCTACAGTGTAGCAGCAGAATTTAGTACTGTTCAACATTACTTGCCTACAGTAGAGGAATTAGCCGAAGTAGAAGTCAATGACGACAATGCCACCATGGAAGCCCGGTTGACCGACAATGGCGGCATGAGTATAACAGAATGTGGCTTTTGCTGGGATAGTTCGTCTGCCGAACCTGACATCACCCGGCACAAGAAAGCAGTAGCAACCCTGAAAGACGGAGTGTTCCAAGCCAAACTTACCGGATTAACCTATAACACCTCTTATCATGTACGCGCTTATGCCGTTAATGGCAAAGGAGTTGGATATAGTGCCTACGTCATCATAAAAACCAGAAGTTCGGCAAAAGCAACGATTGTGAATATGACAGCAAGAAATCCGTCTCCATCCACATTGGATGTATCCGCAACAATTTCTGCCGATGGAGGAGCCGAAATTACAGAACGAGGCTTTGTATATAGTTCTAAAGGAACGCCGAGCGTGGAAGAATGCGAAAAGAAAATTGTAATGAAAGGAACTGTCGGAGAGATAGGTACTACCCTTACCGGATTAACGGGATACAGTAATTATTCTATTCGAGCATATGCTATCAATAAAAATGGAACGGCTTACAGCAACACAGTCACAGCCAGAACTAAAAAAACCGATCCAAGCATTGACGATCCTGCATTCCCAGAAACTAAAACGATAAAAAACAAATAACATATTAACTACTAAAGATTTAAGATTATGAAGAAGGTACGTATGACATTGGTTATATTAATAACCGTTTTTTTCTGTAACAAGATTTATGCACAGACAGAGGTTCTGTCCGCTACATTGCAACAAGGAGATAAAACAAGCGTCCTCTATGGTCCAAATGCTTTTATTGACGCTATCAAGCTCGTAAAAGACAGCACAGACGTTATAAACCTGTCATCAGGTAAATTCAATGCACCTACTATTAATAAGGCATGCATCATTTATGGTGCCGGATTTGAAAGAGATGAGGAAAGGAATCTATATCCGACAATTGTAGATAGGGTAATTATAAAACCGGATCTAGTTTCGGACGATGACGGAAATATGACCAATCAAAAAGGAGCAATAGACGGACTGCACATAGAAGGTATCTATTTTTCCGGATGCCACTTCAGCAGCAACGATGAAAGCGCCATATACGAGGTTCACAATATATCGTTTAAACGGTGTTATTTGGGTAAGCTGACATTCTTTTATAGTGGCATGAATTCTTGCCCATTCAATTCAAAAGTAGTGAATTGTGTAATAGGAGAATTAGTTCATTTTCCCAATGTAGTAAATTTTGGAGTGTATAATTGTATCATAGAGCGTGCAACATGTGCACAAGATATTTATAATAAAGATGTTATCATAAAGAATTGCATAATTTTCAGCACTTATTCTTATGGTTGCGCTTATAAAGACAATATTTTTATCAGTGACTATATTGACTTTGACACTGCTGCGGAAACCGCTTCATTCTGTTCGCATAACATAGCCACCAAAAAAGACTATTTCAAAAACATTGATGAAAGCAGAAATAATAATAATTGGGATGGTAAAACGAGCATAGGAATCTTCGGCGAAGATATCGGGAACAAATACAACAGCAAATATACCTATAAACTTAAAGAAGGAAATGCCAGTATCTATATAGGCAGCGACGGTAAAGAAGTCGGACTTTATGGAGGAGAATATCCTTTCTCTAAGATCCCCTCTAATCCACAAATACTTTCTAAGGAAATTGATGTGCAAACTACTACCGAAGGGAAGCTAAAAGTAAATGTGAAAATTGAAGCACAACCTTAACAAATAAAACATAAAACAAGGCTATATGATGAAAAGAATATATGTTTCATTACTCATCAGTATCTGTACCATAATGGCACAGGCACAAACTATAGCCGGATACGAATATTGGTTTGATAATCATTTCGACAGCAGAAGTTCCCAAAATACAGCTTCAGGAAGTGTATCCATAGAAAAAGATATCACAAACTTCAGCCCGGGTCTACACCTACTCAACTTCAGGATAAAAAACTCAGAAAACTTATGGAGTAGTCTGACGAGTTACTATTTTCTGAAGCCGGATCTTATGGCACGAAATGAAAATCAACTAGCCTGCTATGAATACTGGTTAGACAATCAATTTGACATCCGGCAATCTGCCAATAATATACCAGAAAACTCTGTTGCTAAAATAGAGTTGGATTGCTCTTCGCTTTCCCAAGGAATGCATACATTCAACTTTCGTACCCAAGATAAGTATGGAGCGTGGAGTAGTATGGTTAGTTATTATTTTCTGAAAACAGAAATCACAGAGCATACGGATAATCAGTTAACCACTTATGAATACTGGTTCAACAACGATTACAGGAATAAGACGACCGGAAAACTCAATGGGGACGGAATCATCAACCTGGAAAGTTTAGATGTTTCTCTCCTAAAGGAAGGATGCCATTTTATTAATTTCCGTATACAAGATGCATTAGGCAAATGGAGCAGTCCCGTCAGCTACTACTTCCTCCATCTTGTTCACTCTATACCAAAGAACAATAAAATTGTTCAATATAAATATTGTTTCAACAATGACTCTAAAACTTTACAAGTAGTAGATATCACCCCTACCAATCCGTTAGAATGGAACGGAAAGATATTTGAAGTTCCGGAAATGGATCTTGTAAGTGTGCCCGACAGTTTTGGCTTAAGCATTAACAAGGACCAGACTTTATCTATTTCTGTTCCTACTGAATCACAGTTTACACTGTCATTCAAAGATATAACGGAAACCTGGAGTCAGCCCATTGTGAAAACATTTGAATATGTTAACCGGACAATAACAACAGCTACTCCGCTTGAAAGCAATCGAATGCTAAGCATAGCCAAACCTGAAATAGGGAAATGGACAGCTCTCTCAATAACCATATCCGAAGGCAACTCCATTTATTGGAAAACAGACCAACCTTGTTCTATCAGTCTCTTCACTCCCGACGGAAAATGGCTGACGTGCTTTAAGGGAGCAGATTTGATGGAAGGTAAGAAAATGGAAGTAACACAACAAGGCACCTACTATGCATTCGTGCATACAGTTGCCAGAGATAGTTCATATCCATCAGAAAATTTAGAACTCATAGGAATTATAAGCTCACAAAACGAAAATATCCTCGTAGAAGTAGCAGGAACGCTCCCCGAATTGATAGACAACCCAGATGGTATCGTCAACCTGACACTAACCGGTTACCTCAACGGAACAGATATCAAATTCATCCGTAGTTTGAAGAATCTGCAACGACTCGACATCAGTGGAGCACGCATTGTAGAAGGCGGAGATAAATACTACCAGAATTATCTGACTGCCAATGACATTACCGGAGATTATATGTTCTGCAACCTGCCCAACCTGACACGTCTTGTACTCTCCAACCATACGACGAAGATTGCAACCGCAGCTTTAAGCAATTGTACCGGATTGACAGAAATAGAAATCCCCGCCAGCGTGACTTCCGTAGAGAAAGCCGTATTCAACGGTTGCAATCAGCTATTACTGATAAACTGGAATGCACAAGCCGCCATCACAGCCGAAAGCTTTGATACGCCTGCCAAGATGGGGAATTTGTTGATCTTCGCCCCCGAAGGAACCGGATGTACTTATGAAGGCAACGTGGTAATTAACGGCATAGCAGAAAAGATTTCTTTGACTCATGGCAAAGGCTTCCGTTCTCCACAGGCATTCAAAGCAAAAGACATTACCTACAAACGTAACTTCAGCATGAAGTCCGGTAACAAAATCAATGCCGCCGGATGGGAAGCAATCGTACTGCCATTTGATGTACAAAGTTTCAGCAACGAGAAGCAAGGAGAACTGGCACCTTTCAACAGCAGAAAGAAAGGAGCCAAACCTTTCTGGCTGGCTCAGATGACAACCGATGGTTTTGAACATACCACTGCCATGAAAGCAAACAAGCCCTACATCATCTCACTGCCAAACAGTGAGTCGTATGAAGACGAATTCAACATCAGCGGAGAAGTACAGTTCCATACCGAAGATGCCAGCGGCGTAGAGGTTAAAGCTACTTCTTATAAAGAACTCGCCCGTATAGAAGGAAGTAATCGAATAATGGTTCCTGCTTATGAAACAGTATTCAAACACGATACGGTATATGCCATTAACCCGGCTACGTATGAGAATATCGCCCCGGGTGGCGCATTCGTCCGTAACTTGCGCGATGTGCAACCCTTCGAAACTTATCTGATTAGTAAAGAGGCGGCAGTCAATGCACCGAAACTTTACAGTATCGGAGGAATAGGAGGAGAAATCACCGGCATAGAAGAACTACCTTCCGACGCATGGAATGGAATAGAAATCTATGTCCGATATGGTGTTCTTTACATCAAGAGCGACCGCGAACGTACGTTTTCCATTTACGATACAGCCGGACACATGGTACGTCAGGTTGAAGTACAGGAAGGCACCACTGCTGTCACCGGATTGGGAAAAGGCATCTATCTGCTGGCAAGAAAAAAGATTCTGGTTCAATAAGTAAATTGTTTGTTAATTTAGAGAAAGGTCCTACACCATGATGAATGAGTGATAGGACCTTTATTATCGAGTATATTCGATAATAACATATTCATTTTATCGAATATATTCGATAACTATTCGTATATTTGCCTGTCATCAATTACAAAAAGAGATATGGACAAAGACACCATCAAACGTTTAATCATTGAATATCAGCAATTTGTTGCTAATATTACATTAATAGAGCGTGAAATACATCTATCTCATCAGTTGAACTATGTCTTCGTGGGACTCCGACGAGCCGGGAAATCCTATCTGATGTACCAACAAATACAAAGCTTGTTGAATGATGGACATCAACCGGAAGAAATTCTCTATTTCAACTTTGAAGACGATCGCCTGGTCAATTTGACTGTAGAAGATTTGGACCTTATCAAAGTTTCTTACGAAGAACTTTATCCGCATAAACCTATCTTTTTTCTGGATGAAATACAGATTGTGGAGCATTGGGAGAAATTTGCACGCCGTCTGGCCGACCAACAGTATCGCGTTTATATTACCGGCAGCAATGCCAAAATGCTGAGTGCCGAAATTGCTACTACACTGGGAGGGCGATATATAGTACAAAATGTATATCCTTTCTCCTTTTCTGAATTTCTGAAAGCTTCTAAAATTGAGATTGGACCAACATGGTATTACAAAAACCGTACAGAGATAGTCCGGACATTCTCCGACTATTTCAGTTATGGAGGTCTACCCGAATTAATGCTCATAGAAACAATAGAAAAACGGCAATGGCTCAGTAATCTATTCAATAAGATTTTCTTCGGTGACCTGATAACCCGTTATTCCATTCGCAATGACCTCGCTATGAAAGTCTTGATTCGTAAACTGGCTGAAAGTGTGAAACAACCTTCTTCTTTCAACCGTCTGACCAATATCGTTTCAACAACAGGCGCCAAAGTTTCAACGGACACCATTATCGATTACCTTAATTTCTTGCAAGCCACATGGCTATTCTTCTCACTTGAAAACTATGCCAGCAAATTAGTAGAGAAAATATCGAACCGGAAATATTATTTCATCGACAATGGGCTGCTGAACTTATTCCTAATAGACCCGGTGACCTCGTTATTGGAAAATATAGTTGCCATCTCATTAAAAAAGAAATATGAAGAGGAACTCTATTTTTATCAACAAAATATAGAAGTAGACTTTTACATCCCTACTGCAAAATTGGCCGTACAAGTATCCTATAGCCTAAAAGAAGAATCCACCCGTAAAAGAGAAACAGACGCTTTATTGAAAATAGCAGAAACACAAGCGGTAGAGACGTTACTCGTCATCACCTACGATGAAGAGGAGACTATTCAAAAAAACGGCATGGAGATAAAAGTTATCCCCATCTGGAAATGGCTGCTGGATACATAATTTTAAAACCTAATATTCAACCATTTATGGAACATCCTTTTTCCCAATTCAAATACTGCCCCAAGTGTGGCTCCGTGCATTTTGAAATCAACAATGAAAAGTCCAAACGTTGTGCCGACTGTGAATTCGTCTATTACTTCAACCCGTCTGCCGCCACCGTGGCACTGATAATGAATGAACGGAACGAATTATTAGTATGCCGCCGTGCCAAGGATCCGGCTAAAGGAACTCTGGATTTGCCGGGTGGCTTTATCGACATGGCGGAAACCGGAGAAGAGGGAGTCAGCCGCGAAGTGAAAGAAGAAACCGGAATGGAAGTGAAAAAGGCGGAATATTTATTCTCTTTGCCCAATATATATGTGTATTCCGGTTTCACCGTCCATACCCTGGATTTATTCTTCCGCTGTACAGTAACTGACACCTTGCATTACCAAGCAATGGATGATGCCGCAGACGTCTTCTTTCTGCCACTGAAAGATATACATACAGAAGATTTCGGACTAAGTTCCATCCGCAAAGGGGTAGGAATATTTCTGAAAGAAATGGGCGAATAATGATTCGCACAGACCACGGTATATCCTAAAAAAGCCAAACAAGTGTAACAAATTCGACTTAAAACCCGTACTTTTGTAAAAACGCGTTGCATTATGAAGAATAAACTCTCCCGAATACTATGCACGGCACTCTGCTGTGCACCTTTGCTCGCTACGGCACAGACCAGCGAGAATATCACTTCCCCTCAACGACTTTACCAGGAAGGACAGTCACTGTTCCAACAAAAAGCGTATGCAGCTGCCATCCCACCGTTGCAAGCATTCGTGCGCCAGATAGATGCAGAAGGCAAGCCCCTGCCTGTCGCAGGCGAACGGATGGAAGCCGAGTATATGCTGGTATGTGCTGCCTACGAACTAAAAGACCTTAAAAGTTTAGACAAATTGCAAGCCTATCTGGATGAATATCCTGATACACCCTATGCCAATCGCATTTATGCACTTATGGCATCCGTGTATTTCTTCGAAGGAAAATATGATGAAGCCATGGCTATGTTCAATTCTGCCCGTCTCGATCTGTTGGGAAATGAAGAACGCGACGATATGACGTACCGTCTGGCAACCTGCTATTTGAAAACAGGTAATGTGAAAGAAGCTGCCATATGGTTCGAAACTCTCCGTAGCACCAGTAAAAAGTATGCAGCCGATTGCACATACTACATTTCTTATATCCGCTACACCCAGCAACGTTATGACGAAGCAATGACCGGCTTCCTGTCTTTACAGGATAACGCCAAATACAAAGCGCTTGCGCCTTATTATATCGCAGAGATTTACCTGATTAAAAAGAATTATGATAAAGCGGAAATAGTAGCGCAGAATTATCTGTCCGCCTACCCGAATAATGAATATACAGCTGAAATGTACCGTGTTCTCGGTGATGCCGACTATCACTTCGGAAAGTATCACGAAGCCATGGAAGCATTTGAAAAGTATCTGGAAAATAATAAAGAGGCTGCCCCCCGTCGGGATGCACTCTATATGCTGGGACTTTCGTACTACAACTGCGGTGTATATTCCAAAGCGGCCAATACCCTCGGCGAAGTAACCGCTGAAAATGACGCACTGGCACAAAATGCCTATCTGCACATGGGGTTGGCTTATCTGCAAATGTCAGATAAGAACAAGGCACGCATGGCATTTGAGCAAGCTGCTGCCTCCAATGCAGATATGCAAGTCAAAGAGCAGGCTGCTTACAATTACGCCCTTTGTATTCACGAGACCTCCTATTCCGCTTTCGGTGAATCTGTTACTGTTTTCGAGAAATTCCTTAATGAATTCCCAAATTCCCAATATGTAGACAAAGTCAGCAGTTATCTGGTAGAGGTATACATGAATACCCGCAGTTACGAAGCCGCCTTGAAATCCATCGAACGAATCGCTCACCCGGGCACTGCAATTCTGGAGGCGAAACAGAAAATCTTGTTCCATCTCGGTACACAGTCTTTTGCCAATGCACAATTCCAGGAAGCTATCGGTTACTTTAACCAGTCTGTAGCCTTGGGACAATATAATCTGCAAAACAAGGCGGATGCTATTTATTGGAGAGGAGAAGCTTATTATCGTCTGAACCGGATGCAGGAAGCAGCAAGTAACTTCAGTGAATATCTGAATCTTACTCCGGACAGAAATACAGAAACTTATGCACTGGCATACTATAATCTGGCCTACATAGCTTTTCATGAGAAAGATTACACACTTGCCCAGAACCGTTTCCTGAAATTCACACAACTGGAAAAAGGAGAAAATCCCACTGCACTCGCAGATGCTTACAATCGCATAGGCGACTGTTATCTGCACGCACGCCGTTTCGATGAAGCCAAGCAATATTATACCAAAGCAGAAAATATGGGAACTCCTGCAGGTGATTATTCTTTCTATCAGTTGGCTTTGGTTGCCGGCTTGCAGAAAGATTATGATGGTAAGGTTGCATTGCTCAACCGCATGGCAAACAAATATCCGTCTTCACCCTATACCATAAATGCTCTTTATGAAAAAGGCCGTTCGTATGTACAGACAAGCAACAGTCGCCAGGCTATCGCAGCATTTAAAGAATTGCTGGATAAATATCCCGAAAGCCCGGTCAGCCGTAAAGCCGCTGCTGAAATCGGCCTGCTTTATTACCAAAACGATGAATATGATCGCGCGATAGATGCTTACAAGCATGTAGTAACCCAGTATCCGGGTAGTGAAGAAGCACGTCTCGCCATGCGTGACTTGAAATCAATCTATGTAGATGCTAACCGTGTAGATGAATTTGCCGCCCTGGCAGCCAAGATGCCGGGAGAAATCCGCTTTGATGCCAGCGAGCAGGATTCTCTGACTTATATCGCCGCAGAAAAGGTATATATGAAGAGAGAGATCGCTCCTGCCAAATCAAGCTTTACCCGTTACCTGCAAAGCTTCCCCAACGGCGCATTCAGTCTGAACGCCCATTACTATCTTTGTGTGATTGGCAAAGAACAGAAAGATGAAGCCGCCGTATTGGAACATGCCGGCAAACTGCTGGAATATCCGGATAATCCTTATTCACAGGAAGCACTCATTGCACGTGCGGAAATTCTGTTCAACCGTAAGCAGTTCGACCAGGCATTGAATGACTACAGACAGTTGAAAGCAAAAGCTACCACTCCCGAACGCCGCCAGCTTGCAGAAACAGGAATGCTGCGCAGTGCCGCCCTGATGCAGGATGACGTGGAAACAATCGCTGCTGCCACCGACCTGCTTGCCGAAACCAAATTGACACCGGAACTACGCAACGAAGCCCTGTATTTCCGTGCCAAGGCCTATCTGAACCAACGCGCCGACAAGAAAGCCATGAACGACCTTCAGACACTGGCTAAGGATACACGCACACTTTATGGGGCCGAAGCCAAATACCTGGTCGCTCAACAACTGTATAAGGCAGGTGAATACACTGCTGCTGAAAAGGAAATACTCAACTTCATTGATCAGAGCACACCACACGCTTACTGGCTGGCAAGAAGTTTCGTTCTGCTGTCGGATGTATATGTAGCAATGGATAAAAAACTGGATGCACGCCAATACTTGCTGAGCCTGCAACAAAATTACCATGCCGACGATGACATCGAACAGATGATTAATGAAAGATTAGAAAAACTGAAGTAAAAAAACCTAGTCAATTATAAATATGAAAAAGGTACAATATATATTCGGGGCATTGGCACTTATAACCATACCGAACTGGGTGCAAGCCCAAACGCAAGCTAAAGATACTACCCTGAGCCGCACGGTCGTGGTAGAACAAGAATATAATCCGGACATCATAGATGCTTCCAAGGTAAACGTACTGCCCAAGGTAATGCCGCCAACAGTCAGTAAGAAAACTGTGGAATATGATGCCACACTCGCACCTGCGGGAAATATCCCTGCAACTACCATGGAGGCGTATACAGGGGCTGAAAGCCAGGATAAAGCCAAACGCGGCTACGCCCGTCTGGGATATGGCAACTACGGCAACCTGGACGCTCGTGCCAATTATCTGTTCATCCTGCCTAACAGTGACAAACTGAACCTGAATTTCCACATGAACGGCATGGATGGCAAGTTAGATCTGCCTGATCCCAAGGATAAATGGGATGCACGTTATTACCGTACACATGCGGGCATGGATTATGTACATGCTTTCCGGAAAATGGACTTAAATGTAGCCGGAAACTTCGGGCTAAGCAACTTCAACTTCATGCCCGGCAGCACAAATAATAAGCAGAAATTCCTGTCGGGTGATGTACATTTCGGAATAAAATCAACCAGTGAAGAATTACCGCTTCAATTTCATGCCGAAACCAACCTGATGTTCTACGAACGCCAGCACGATATACAATATCAGGACGCACAGGAAGTTATGGTACGAACAAAAGCCGGTGCAATGGGAACGATCTCCGAAGAGCAGTTTGTTGGAGTAGATCTCTCCATGGACAATACGTTCTACAAGAACAATCTTTTTGAAGATTATACCTCTGTGGAATTAAATCCCTATTATCTGTATCAGAGCGAAGACTGGAAAATCCGTCTCGGCGCTCACGTGGATTTTGCATTCGGATTTGGCAAGAAATTCCGGGTAGCACCGGACGTGACAGCCCAATATATCTTCTCTGACAGTTACATTCTCTACGCCCAGGCTACAGGCGGACGACAGACCAATGATTTCCGCAAGCTAGAAATGGTTTCACCTTATGGCCAGAGTAGTACACAACTGGATGCCACTTACGAACAGCTGAATGCCGCTCTCGGCTTCAAAACCAGTCCGGTAACAGGTTTATGGTTTAATATTTATGGTGGATATCAGGATTTAAAGAATAATCTTGCTTCTGCCGCAATTGCGAACTATAGCGGTTCATACCTTCAATTGCTCCAAGGAAATATGCATAACATATATGCAGGCGCCGAAGCCAGCTACAGCTATAAGGATATTATTTCCTTCACCGCTTCGGGCATTTACCGTGACTGGAAAACTGCTAAGACAGAAAATAACAGCGGAGACCAGCTACTCTATTACATGCCTTCTTTCGAAGCAAACTTCAAGGTAGACATTCGTCCGGTTTCTTCTGTCCTGATCAACCTCGGTTATCAGCACATCACTCGTGAGAAGATAGGCAACGAGCGTGTAGATCCGGTTGGGAATCTATACCTTGGCGGTAGCTACGAAGTCTTTGAAGGCATATCAATCTATGTCCGTGCAAACAATTTATTGAACAAAGACTACCAATATTACCCGGGATATCCCACAGAAGGTATCAATTTCATGGGTGGAGTGAGTTTTCGTTTTTAACAAATTGCGTGGCAAAAAAAGTCATTTTTGCTAAAAAAGAATATATTCTCCACATATTATAAGGTGGAAACAATTGTTTTTTTCTACTTTTGCGGGCAAATTCAGTGGCAGGAGCCACTATAAAACAGAAATTTATGCCAAAAAACCTTGTCATTGTCGAGTCACCGGCAAAAGCAAAAACAATTGAAAAGTTCCTGGGAAAAGATTTTAAAGTTCTTTCCAGCTATGGTCATATACGCGACTTGAAGAAGAAAGAATTCAGCATTGACGTTGAAAAAAACTTTGAACCGGACTATGAAATTCCGGAAGATAAGAAAGCACTGGTTAAGACACTGAAAGCTGAAGCTAAAGATGCTGATACCGTATGGTTGGCTTCCGATGAGGACCGCGAGGGAGAAGCCATCGCCTGGCACTTGTATGAAGTACTAAAACTGGAACCGGAACATACCAAACGTATCGTATTCCATGAAATTACCAAAACCGCTATACTGAAAGCTATCGAGCAACCACGCAATATTGATATCAATCTTGTCAATGCCCAGCAGGCACGCCGCATTCTTGACCGTATTGTAGGTTTTGAACTTTCTCCCGTATTATGGAAAAAAGTGAAACCCGCACTCTCTGCCGGACGTGTACAATCTGTAGCCGTACGGCTCATTGTAGAGCGTGAACGTGAAATACATGCTTTCCAAAGTGAAGCATCTTATAAAGTCACTGCTGTTTTCCTTGTTCCCGACACTGACGGAAAACTCGTTGAGATGAAGGCGGAACTTGCACACCGTCTTAAGACCAAAGCTGAGGCACAGAAGCTCCTGGAAAGCTGCCAATCGGCAATATTTACCATTGAAGATATTACGACACGTCCGGTAAAGAAGAGCCCGGCTGCACCGTTCACGACTTCTACTTTGCAACAGGAAGCCGCACGCAAACTCGGCTTCACTGTAGCACAAACGATGATGGTAGCTCAACGGTTGTATGAATCAGGACGTATTACTTATATGCGTACCGACTCCGTAAACTTATCGGAACTCGCCATCAACGGCAGCAAAGAAGCCATTGCCAATATGATGGGAGACAAATATGTACATCCACGCCACTTCAGCACCAAGACCAAAGGAGCACAAGAAGCGCATGAGGCTATCCGTCCCACATATATGGAAAATGCACAGATAGAAGGTAGTGCACAAGAGAAGAAACTATACGACCTGATCTGGAAACGTACCATTGCTTCTCAAATGGCAGATGCCGAACTGGAAAAGACAACAGCGACCATCAGTATAAGCAATACATCCGAGGCTTTCAGTGCCACGGGAGAAGTTGTGAAATTCGACGGTTTCCTGCGTGTATACAGAGAATCTTATGATGACGATGTGGAACAGGAAGATGAAACTCATCTGCTGCCACCGTTAAAGAAAGGTCAGAAGTTAGAGTATCAGAACATTACTGCCACTGAACGCTTTACACAACATCCACCCCGCTATACAGAAGCAAGTTTGGTGCGCAAACTGGAGGAATTAGGGATAGGTCGTCCCTCTACTTATGCGCCTACGATCTCTACCGTTCAACAACGTGAGTACGTAGAAAAAGGAGATAAAACAGGTGAGGAACGTTCATACAATGTAATTACTCTGAAGAAAGACAAAATCACAGATGCCACCCGTACTGAGATCACCGGAGCAGAAAAAGCAAAACTGCTACCTACAGATACAGGTACAGTAGTGACTGACTTCCTGACACAGTACTTCCCCAGCATCATGGATTACAACTTCACAGCCAGTGTAGAAAAGCAATTTGATGAGATTGCCGAGGGAGATACAAAATGGACGACTATCATGAAGACGTTCTATAAAACCTTCCATCCATCCGTGGAAAGTACTCTCGCTGCCAAAAATGCACACAAGACTGGAGAACGCATATTGGGAGATGACCCTGTTAGCGGCAAGCCTGTAAGCGTCAAAATCGGACGTTTTGGCCCTGTAGTACAAATTGGAAGTGCTGAAGATGAAGAAAAACCCCGCTTCTCTCCTTTAAAGAAAGGTCAATCCATCGAAACAATCACTTTAGAGGAAGCAATGGAGCTGTTTAAGTTACCTCGTACCCTTGGTGAGCATGAAGGCAAAACGGTTACTGTCAATGCCGGGCGTTTCGGGCCGTACATTTATTACAGCGGAACTTATACTTCACTCCCCAAAGGCGTAGATCCGATGGAAATAGAATTGGAAGAGGCTTTGGAATTAATAAAAGAAAAAGCGGAAGCAGAAGCAAAGAAGCACCTCAAGAAGTTCGACGAAGAACCTGAGCTGGAAATCATGAACGGAAGATATGGCCCTTACATTGCTTATAAAGGCAGTAATTACAAAATCCCAAAGGATATCGTTCCGGAAGATTTAAACTTGGACGCCTGCATGGAAATCATCAAATTGCAGAGCGAGAAAGCTGCATCAGCTCCAGCTAAGCCGAAACGAGGAAAATATACCAAGAAGAAAGCATAAAAGGATTATAAAGCAATCAGAACATGTGTACTGTTGTTCCATATCCCCTGTAGATTGGCGGGTTGCCCTCCCGGTTGTGAGGAAGAAATCAGCAGGTAACGTCCGAACTGGAATAAAAGAGCCACCATTGCCATATCTTCCCCTTTATTGAAATTCTCAATACGCCGGGGAGTTTCTGCTTTGGATGCTTCACTTGAAGGAAGATTCAAACGGACACGGTCGAATTGCTTCTTATAGAAAGCAATGTGATCCTTTAAAGCCTTGTTATAAGGCGTTTGAATCGCTTTTTTCAAGAATTTATTTGCCCGTTCGGATGCATTGGCGCTGACATTCTGATAATTTACGTAATTAGTAGCTGCAGCAATGTAGAGGGTAGCCTCTGTAGCTTTTTCTACCTGAAGAACTTTTCCGGCGGGACTGATTGCTCCGTTAGTTTTCACCTGAACTACACATTCCGCTTGGATAGCAGTTTTGATGCCCTCCTGTTCTTTTCCCTAACAAGTAATGATGAATTTATCATCTTGAGCATTTACGTTATACTCAAGCGGACAATTATAGGTCACATTGAAATTCAGTGCCTGTGTTTTGTCCGCTTGAATATGTACGATGATGACATTGTCTGTGAATGAAGCAAAAGTGGTACGGGTATAAGTCACACCGTTTACTTCATACCGGGTGGTAGTAGTCGCATTCTTGAGGTTCAAGTCCAGATAGAAACCAGATGCATTTTTATGTCCGGGGAAATCTATATACAGTTTCCCAGCGTCAAATAACTCATTCCATGCTACTTGATCAGGAAGTTGGCATCTACCAGACTTCGTGCTTCCCTATTCTTACCGTCGAATATAAGATTACGTACGACAGGTAATACATACTTTGCATTTGAATTGTTGTTACTATAAGGTCCGCCTGCCCAGAATGTTTCTTCATTAAGTTGAAGTTCTTCACGTTCGGTTCCGCCATATACCATGGCACCAAGACGGGAGTTACCGATAGGAAGTGCTTCCGACCAATTTCGGGCAGGTTGGCTGTACCAAAGTTTCAGGTCTTGCCCAGAACTAACGTTGCTTATTAATAGAAGCAAAAAGATGAGTGTGTTTCTGTTCATCATAAGATATTTCTTAAAATAATATAGATTAATAAGTCCGGAATAGGGCCATCCGTCTCTCCAAGTGACAGGCGACAGGCAGGTAGTGCGCCCAACTGCACGGAAGTCCAGCATCGAAACTCCCCACCAGTCTCCATTCGGCAAGTCGACTATTCCACCCTAATGTAGAGTGGCACATCCCATATTATCTTTGAAAGGCTTGGATATTTTGAACTTGAAGCCCATTTCCGGTATTGATGAACCGAGCCCGACGTTGTTAGTCCAGTGCACACGCTCCGTACCCAGTGTCTCCTTCACACTGATAGCTGCTGTTTCATAAGAACCTTCAATTTTGTCAGCACGAGCACATTGCATACGTCCCATGGGAGAGTAGTCTGCACTGATGATATAATATTTTCCTTTAATCTTATAAATATGGTGACCTTCTCCCATCGCATTTCCGGCAGGGATAATCACTCGTTCGCTGCCTTCTACATAACCGCTGAAATCCGGCTTTATCTCAATCATCTTTACCTCGTCATATTTATATACGGCATAGATTTTATCATTGTCGTCGAATAAAACAGATAAGTCGTAGATGTTGCCACCCATGTTTTTATGCTCCCAAGGGCCTGCCGGATTGTCGGAAATGAATACTTGCATACCATGTCCGTTGATATTGGAGAATATATAGAATTTCCCCTTGTGATAGCGGATGTAGGTAGCCCAGATCCCTGTCCGTAGGCTTCTTTTCCGTTAGAAAGCCGAAATTCGTCTCCCATATTCAACTGGTTGAAAGCGTAACTAAGAAACTTCCAGTTGACAAGGTCTTTGGAATGTAATACGACCAGTCCGGGCATACAGTGCATGGTGGTACCTGCCATGTAGAAATCTTCTCCCACGCGGATGATGTCCGGGTCCGAAAATTCATCATAGAAAAGAGGATTAGTGAATGTCCCGTTCCCATTGTCGGCGGTCCATGATGTCTGGGCTGCCAGAGGACATAGGATGGAAATGCTTATTAGCAATAGTAATACAATGTTTTTCATGGTTCTTGAGTATTTTTATTTAATTGACCAGGTATATGGATTTAATATATAAACTATGGTAATTACCAATTTCGTCTATACTTTGGGCTGCTTCTATCCGGATGTCTTTCACATCATTAATAAAAGGTACTAAAGACAAGTTGATCTCCCGTTTTACTTCGGACTTCACAGCGGGTTGATAAAACTCCTTGTACAGACCATCTGTTCCTTCGAATTTTATTCGTATCATCACTGTACTTTGAGGTATATCTATAATCATGAATTTGTATTCAGACAGTTCTTGATTGATAGAAGCAGGTAGTTTGATGAAACTATCCCATTTTCCTCCTTTAAATATCACTTTGTTTTGTTCCTTATTAAATACGGACTTAGTGAAACTAAGCTGGTTTAATGGAATTCTCTTGCTTTCCTGTGTATGAATAATCAATGAGACAGAACACATAAGCAGGAATAAAAACAGTTTCTTCATAATATTCTTATTCTTTGATTTATACTGAAAACTTATATGTGACAAAGATAGCTTATTGTATTTTTTGAAGGAAGATGTGTGTTTCCGACTCTTAGTCGTAAGTTGCTCCTTGCCCTATATGTGTTACCAATATTATCGCCTATGTTACATTTGCCTTGTTTATGGGGCGATGTAACATGCAGATGATATAAATGAAACAAAAATGACAGTTTGATGTTACAAGAGGGTAAATTCTTGTATCGGCTATTTTTGTTTTTTATGATGAAGCAATTTACCTTTACAATGTCAGGTCAAAATGAATATGTTTATAGAGTTTAGGGTAAAGAATAGAGTTAGATTAGGTACTTTATAGGTATTTGATTTTAATAGGGGTAGTCAATTTGAGGAGATATATGCTACGTACAGTGTATATTTCCTCCATTAATTAAAAAATGAACTACAAGATTGTTGGAGTTCGGTTTTTTTTTAATTTTGCGAAACATAATAGCTAATACTCATGAGAAGAAATCTGATATTAATCACAGGCTTTCTATTATTGATGGTCGAAGTTTGTCATGCCCAACAAATTTGTTCATATGGATCAGGAAAGCTATCGTGCAGTCTGATAAAAAACATAGTACAAGATGTCCATGGATTTGTATGGATAGGAACTGAGAATGGATTGAATAAATTTGATGGATGGACCTTTACCAGTTATTTTCATAATGATCGGGATTCTACTTCATTACAGAATGATCTTATACAATGTCTTTTGTGTGATAGCCAAGGTTATCTTTGGGTGGGCTCTGGTAATGGGTTACAGCTATATTGTCCTTATAAAGATTCATTTAAGAAGATCATTTTTTTGGATGGTAATAAACCTTCTGTTTTGCATTTGCAAGAATTGTATTCTGGAGAAATATGGGCGGTTACGGCCGGATATGGCGCATATGTTATTGATAGAGAAACAATGGAAGCCGCTCCTTTAATACGTGTGAATGATCTTTGCAGTTCTCTTTTTATGCATAATATTTATCAGGATTCTCACCATAATATATGGATTGCTCTACCGAATGGCCGCATTGCTCGTATCCCCCCTGATTTAAAAGAGGTTGATTTTCTCACTTCTTCTGTTGATGCTTTAGGGAAAATATATACAATATTGGAGGATCTGAAAGGTAGAGTATGGATAGCTGCTATTTCGGGCGTTTATTTATGGAGTGAGGAGGAGCATCATTTAATAAAAATGAGACAGGTATCAAATGACTTTTTAAGTGTACGAGGAATGGTATGTACCAAACATGGAGAACTTTATATAAATACAGCAAATGATGGACTTTATATTGTAGATGTGGAGGAGAAGGTTTTAATACCTTTTAGTAGTGAATTGGAGCTAGAGAAAGATAAAATCTATACATTAATGGAAGATAGGAATGGGTATTTGTGGTTGGGTGGCTTTAAAAAAGGCATAACCTTACTTTCTAATGAGCCTTCCCGGTTTAATTTTACCCCTCTGTCCTCTTTTTCTGCATCTATGGGGAGTACCCTTTCATTTGTTTATGAAGATAAAAAGAATCAGATTTGGACCAGTACAACAGATGGAAGACTCATTCGAATGGATGATAATATGAGAGACTATCATTCCTACATCGTAGGAAAGGGTATTTTGTCAATGCTTCATGATAATGAAGGGACAATTTGGCTAGGTGGTTATTCAGGACTTTTTCAATTTGATGAGCAAAGTGGGGAGATTCATGAGGTACCTTTATTACAAGGAAAAAATATTCATAATATTGTAGAGGGCTTTGGAGGAAAGCTTTATATGTCTGTTTTGGGAGAAGGTTTTTCAGAGTACAATCGGCAAACAGGTACATTGAAACAAATCTGCGACACTACCAGATTGAATACGACCATGCGGCTTGCCAATAACTGGATCAATAAGATTATATGTGATTCAGAAGGGTTAATTTGGTTGGGGCATTGTATGGGAGTTAATTGTTACGATCCTATAAAACAGGAATTCTTGAGACTGGGATGTGAAAAGGAGTTGCTGTCATCTTTGTGTGTGGCCCTTTTGGAAGATAAAAATGGGCATATTTGGATGGGAACCAATGATGGGTTGTTTGAATATGATAAAAAGACGATGAAATTAAATCATTATGGTATAGGAGAGGGAATGTCGAGTAATATGATTTGTGGATTGGGGCAAAGTCGGGATGGCGATATATGGTGTAGTACATTCAATGGCTTATGTAAGTTAAATTATCCAGAAAGGAAGATAACTAGCTATTTTTCCGGCAATGGATTAGTTGATAAAGAGTATTTAAGGGGAGCCTATTACCAACGTGAATGTGGAAGTATTTATTGGGGAGGATTGCATGGCATAACGAAGTTAATGCCTGATTCGATTGGTAGACAGCTGCCGTTGTTTGCTCCCCAATTGACGCATGTATATTTAAATGATAAAGAAGTTAGTGCAAATACTCAATTGGATGGAAGAGTGATTTCGGATAGAGTTTGGATGGATACTCAGCAAATTAATTTAACTTATAAGAATAATATTTTTTCTTTTGAATTTTCTACGATGGAATATCATGGTCGAGAAAATGTAAGATTTGAATATCGTTTAGTAGGGTTGGATGGAGTATGGCGAAGTACGTCTTCAGGAGAAAACCGAATTACTTATAATTATTTGCCATCGGGGCACTATACATTTGAGGTTTGCGTATATGAAAATGAACGCAAATCTCCCGTTCGTTCTTTTTCTATTTATATTGCTCCCCCTTGGTATGATACTTTATGGGCGAAGATCGGTTATTTGTTAATCTGTGCTGGATTCTTATTTTGGATATTCTATGCTTGGTATTTGCGACAGCGTCGTCGTCATCAGGAAGAAATAAATGAGGAAAAGTTGAAATTCTTTATTAATATAGCGCATGAACTTCGTTCACCGATTACTTTGATTATCAGCCCGTTGGCAGCTTTGATAAAAAATGAGCAAGAAGAGGGTAGAAAGAAAGCCCTGTTGACCATGCAGCGAAATGCAAATCGGATTTTAAATTTGATTAATCAGTTATTGGATATCCGTAAGATAGACAAAGGGCAAATGAAAATAGAATGCAGTGAGACCGATCTGGTTGAATTTGTGGAAGAATTATTTCAGATGTTCGATTATCAGGCGACCAAACGTAATATCCGGTTTAACTTTGTACATACAATGGAGAAATTACCTGTATGGATTGACCGAAATAACTTTGATAAGGTTTTGATGAATTTGATAGTCAATGCTTTTAAGTATACTCCGGATGGTGGCGAAATTATATTGTCGCTTACTGTAGGGGGAGATAAGAGTATACATGGTCCTTTGTCCAGATATGCGGAAATAACGGTGACAGATTCGGGTATGGGATTAGATGAGAAGAAGCTGGAAAGGATATTCGAACGGTTTTATCAGGCTTCAACTAATTCTCATGGCTTCGGCATTGGGCTAAACCTGACCAAAATGTTGATAGAATTACATCACGGTTCAATCCTTGCCGTTAATCGTGTTGATAAGCAAGGTAGTTCCTTTACAGTGCGTATACCATTAGGTAAGGAGCATTTGAACTCGGAAGAATTGGCGGAAGAAGTGATCTCATCGAACGAAGAACCGACACGTTTGATTCTAAGCGAAGAAACTTGCTGGGAAGAGGAAGAAGAAAGTAAGTCTCCAGCATCGAAAAGTAAAACTCAATGGAGAATTCTTGTCGTGGATGATGACGAGGAAATACGTGAATACTTGAAGTTTGAATTAGGGATTTACTATAAAGTGATAACCGCTTGCAATGGCGCTGAAGCTTATCAGATTGCTTTAAGTCAGCGAGTAGATTTGATTATTTCGGATGTGGTAATGCCAGATATGGATGGATTCGAATTACTAAAGAGAACCAGAGGAAATGCGAATATCAGTCATATACCTTTTGTACTTTTAACCTCACAAACGGAGTATGACAGTCGTCTTAAAGGCTGGAACGTAGGAGCGGATGTTTTTCTTGCCAAACCTTTTCAAATAGAAGAATTACTTCTTATTTGCGAGAATCTGATTACAGGCAGGATACGTTTAAAAGGGCGTTTTGGTATGGATCAGGAGGTTGAAGAAAAAATGAAAACGATTGAGGTGAAGGCCAATGATGAATACTTTATAGAACGGTTGATGAAAGCTATCAATGAGAACCTTGAAGACTCGAAGTTTAGTGTTGAGGATTTGGCAGAGGCGGTAGGACTGAGTCGTGTTCAACTGCATCGTAAGTTAAAAACATTAACGGGAAACACAACCACTGAATTTATCCGTAACATTCGCTTGAAGCAAGCGGCAAAGCTATTGAAAGAAAGAAAAGTGAATGTCTCCCAAATAGCTTATTTGGTCGGGTTTACAAATCCTACTTTGTTCTCAATTGCTTTTAAAAAGTTCTATGGATGTGCTCCTTCGGAGTATGCTGACAGAAAGACGGAAGATTAAGTGTTCAGTGATATCTTTTCTTCCATTTGCTTTTTTGTTATAAAGCCCTTCACCTTTCACAATGCCTTGTTCGTCGGTATTTGCGGGTGAAGGGCTTCTTTTCACCTGCTCTTCACCTTAAATCATTAGTAGATAACTTCCGTACTATTATAGGTAAACTTCTTTGTAAGCATTCGGTCTTGTGCAACTTTATGTACTGGGGAAAAAAGTATTGCTGATAGTAAACATGAAGTTATCTATTGGTAAATGGCGAGATTGTATGTAGCCAAGTGAAGAAGCGAGTGAAAGAAGGTGTATTCACCCGTTAATGTCGATGAATAGCGTGTTGTAGAGAAAAGGTGAAGGCTGCTAAAAAAACGTTGTTTCTTTCTTGGATATATAATCTGAATAGTCTGTGCAAGGGTGATGAAACGCATATATATGATGAATGTAACATCGGGTTACGTGCTAGGATATGAATGAAACAAAATAGAAGTTTGTTTTGATATGATCATTTTATCTTTGTGCAGTCCTGACAAAGGCTTCTGTCAGAACTTACAATAAAGATAAAATGAATGTCAACCTTAAAAGAGTAGTTTATGAAGAACAAAATGGATGATAGTTGATAAGTTAACCTTGCTTATTGATTAATTAAAAAGAGAACGTCATATTATTAATTATCTTAAACTGATGGTAATGAAAAATGTAAAATTACAAATTCAAAAGATTTCTTGCCTGGTTTTATTCGTGCTTCTCGGTTGTGTAATCATAAATTGATCTATATTATTAAAATCATATTTTAAGTTATCGATACTATTACTCCTGCTTAGCTTTATACCAATATAGGCTATTGCACAAAGTAATACAGTTAAGGGTATAGTGAAAGATACTTTCGGTGAAGCCGTTATTGGCGCAAATATAACAGAAGTGGACATCAGCAATGGTACCATTACGGTCATTGATGGTAACTTCTCACTGAACGTTTCCTCCAAGGGGCAACTTCGGGTATCTTTCATCGGTTACCAGTCACAAACCCTGGACATTGCCGGACAAAAGACCTTGAACATTACCTTAAAAGAAAATTGAAAGTATTATGTCACAGAAGAAAAAAATAAAGAAAGAAAAAGATTCATTTCAGTAGTCACGATCTTCCTGTTGGTTATGACTATGCAATTTTAAAGCCAGAGTAGGAGGTTGGATAGGAGTCAAGATGGGTGTCTTTGTACTCAGTCCCAATGAGAAAGGAAACCTCGGCTATGCCGACTTCGATTGGTTCCGGATTGATAAATAAATAATTATATTGCCTATGAAAATGAAAAATACATGTTGGAATAGCACTTAACGAACAATCATTGCTATTCATCTTTTGAGAGAATCAGAAAAAACATTTAATTTAATTTATATAAAAGAATGAAAAAAGAATGCAAACGAAATGGAATGGACTCTTTTTATAATAAGAAGAGATCTTTGTTAACCGGATTGATCCTTTTAATTACAGCCTTTTGTGCACTGCCATCCTTTGCGCAAAACCGAAGTATTTCCGGTACGGTTAAGGACATTAGCGGAGAAGCTATCATAGGAGCCAATGTGCAGGTTAAGGGTACTTCAACCGGTTCGATAACCGATCTGAATGGCCGGTTTTCTTTCGACGCTCCCCGGAGTGGCACCCTTGTGGTATCTTTTATTGGATACACTACTCAGGAAATCTCGTTAGCTACAAAGACAAATTATGAGATCATCCTGCAAGAAGATTCAAAGATCCTGGATGAGGTGGTGGTTATCGGTTATGGTTCGATGAAGAAGGCAGACTTGACCGGTGCGGTGGTGAGTGCGAACATCAAAGATTTTGAGAAAGCGCCCAACACGAATCTGATGCAGTCATTGCAGGGTACGGTTCCCGGGTTAAATGTCGGGCAGTCTATGACGGCAGGAGGCACGCCCGAAATCTCAATCCGTGGTACGAATACGATCTCGGGCAACACGAACGTACTGATCGTGTTGGACGGTATCATCTATAATGGCTCCATGTCTTCGATCAACCCGGCGGATGTCGAATCGATCGACGTGCTGAAAGATGCCAGCGCCACTGCAGTTTACGGGGCCCAGGCTGCCAATGGCGTCTTGTTGATAACCTCCAAAAAAGGTAAGATGGGCAAGGCCAAAATTAACTTTTCTTCGTCTTACAGTTTTCAGAATCCTACTAAAAATCTCAGGCCGATGAATCGTGATGAACTTATTTCGTTTGTAACAGACGCATACTGGAATGAGTCTTATACAGAGGAATCCGGATATACCCAGAAAAATCCCGATTTTAATCTGGCAAACAGGGCTCCTTATGCTTTTATGACCGACGGAAACGGAAACATGTCTCCGTATGACACCGATTGGTGGGGCGACTTCACCCGTACAGGTACAATTTTCGAGAATAAGTTTAGTATCTCCGGTGGTAATGAAGGTATGTCCTATATGATCTCTTTAGGGAATACGATACAGAAGAATATGATCAAAAATGACGACTTCGCCCGTAACAGTATTCGTGTTAATCTCGACATACAACCCCGTAAATGGTGGAAAGCAGGTGTACAGGCCTTTGGCTCCTTTGTTAACCAGGATGGTACGGAGCCTTATCTTCCTTTCCTTCTTGCCATGTCGCCGTTAGCTAGACCTTTTGATGACGAAGGTAAGATGATCGACTACCCCATGGATAACTCTTATGCCAACCCGTATCATGGCTCGGATACCGATGACTATGACCGCCAGAATTATTTCTTTGCCAATCTTTATACCGAGTTCCAGTTGCCGCTTAAGGGATTGACGTATCGCATCAACTTCGGTAATAATTACAATATCCGCGAACATCATAATGCGAACCCGTATGGTAACAACAGAACCGGTACTGTATATAAAGAGCATAATACCTATTACGATTATACGTTTGATAATATTGTCAATTATGCGAACGACTTCGGAAAACATGGCATTGGAGCTACTTTTGTGTATGGTGCTATCCGTCGCAAGAATAGTTATACTAAGGCCGACACGAATACATATGACCGCATGGTATTGGGATACAATAGTTTGGAACAGGCCAAGAATCAATATACCTACTCGGATGCCTGGAAAGAAACCATGCTCTATCAGATGTTTCGCGTTAATTATAAGTTCGACAACCGCTATCTGGTTACCGCAACGATAAGACGCGACGGTTTCTCAGGATTTGCTGCAAACAACAAAACCGCCATCTTCCCATCTATCGCTTTGGGTTGGGTCGTTTCGGACGAAGCATTTTTCAAGATCGACTGGATGAATTACCTGAAACTACGTGGAGGATATGGTGTTAGTGGTAATCAGACATCGAGATATGCTTCTCTGGCTAAAGTCACTTCAGAAATTGGTTATATTTATGGAGATAATGCTACAGGCTCTATTCGTCAGGAGTTGACCTCTTTGGCAAATAAAAACCTGAAATGGGAAAAAACGGGTGGTTTTAACTTTGGTGTCGACTATGGTTTCCTCAATAACCGCATTACAGGTTCACTGGAAGTATATAGGACTATAACACGCGACCTACTGTATAACGTAACGATTCCTACTATCACTGGTTTTAGTTCTATCGCATCTAATGTAGGCAAACTCGAAAATAAGGGTATTGAATTCACCATTACATCGCACAACATTGTGACAAAAGATTTTGAATGGACTACTACTTTCAATATTTCTTCGAACTCCAATAAAATTAAATCGCTGACGGGATTAGACCTTGATGGCGACGGAAAAGAAGACGATCTCTCGGCCAGTGGCCTGTTTATCGGACAGCCGCTGACTGCTATTTACGATTACAAAACAAATGGTATTTATCAGTTAGGCGATAAAGATATTCCCGATGGATATTATCCGGGTAGCCTTAGAATCGTTGACACCGATGGTAAAGAAGGAATAACACCCGACGATAGGGTTATCTTAGGCAAAACCGACCCGGCATACCGTTTCGGTATCCTGAATAAGTTTACTTACAAAGGTATTACGCTGAGTTTCTTTATCAATTCTGTTCAGGGAGGCAAAGATGGTTATCTGGGAAGAAACAGCGCTTCTATGACTGAAAGTAGTTCAACTCCTAATAACCTCATGAAAGAACTGGGAGGTTTATACTGGTCACCGGTAAACACTGGTGGTATATATCCGAATGCGGAAGTGTTGGGACAGATCAATCCGAACTACTATCAACAAAGAAGTTTTGTACGTTTGCAGGATGTGACATTGAGCTACGACCTGCCTAAGTCAATTGTTTCCAAAATTGGTCTGGACGGTGTTAATATATTCTTCAACGGCAAGAATCTGTTAACCTTTACCGATTGGCATGGATGGGATCCAGAGCCGAACAATAGCTACACCGAAAACAATATTACTCGTGTTTCGGGCTGTGGTTACAGCAACCGGCCTGTAATGAGAAGCTTTACCGGTGGTATTAATATTTCATTTTAAAAGAAACTGATATGAAAAAGATATTATTATATACGGCGTTCCTTGCGGCATTATTATGTGCCTGCAACGAGAGTAAATTTCTGGATGAGAAACCTCTGGATTTTATGAGTGGAGATAACTCCTATTCTACGCAAGCAGACTTTGACGCTGCGATTACCGAACTTTACTATCTTACCCGCGTTGAGTTTTACTGCAACGGTGGTTCGAGTTTGGATTATTTGATGGGAACGGATTTGCTGATGGGGGCAGGTAAGAATTCAAACCTGTTGAATGATATGGCACCCACAGCCAGTGGCCCGCAAACGCACTGGGACAAGCTTTATTTATTGATTGCCCAAGCGAATACCGTTATCAGTCGGTTGGAAGCATCGGCGCTGACCGAGGACCAAAAGGTGAAATACGAAGCCAAGGCCCGTTTCTTCCGTGGTTTTGGTTACCGTACATTAGCCTACCTCTTCGGTGGCGTGCCTCTTCAATTGGAAGAAGTGAACGCACCTAAAACCGACTATGTTAGAGCTTCAAGGGAGGATGTATTGAACCAGGCGTTGAAAGATGTGAAGTTTACAACTGAACATCTGAAAGATGAGATCACAGCAGTAAGGGATGGAGAGATCAGCTTACCGGCAGCCTACTTCCTGCTTTCCGAACTTTATCTTGCCGTAGGCAACAATGATGAGGCGGCTAAAGCTGCGACACGGGTTATTGATAGTCCTGGATTAGCACTAATGACCCAGCGTTTCGGATCACGCAAGGATGAACCGGGGGATGTTTATTACGATCTTTTCCGTAGGAACAATCAAAACCGTAGTGCGGGTAATACCGAAGGTATTTGGGTGATACAGATACAGGAAGACGTTCCGGGTGGTTCGGCCAGTACTTCTTTTTACTTTTGGGATACCGGTAACTATTTACTTGAAAGACATTGTGCGCCACAGGTACAGCATTTCCGCTTCGTGAATGAAGCAACAGGCGAGTCTACTACACCGTTCGATTGGCCTATTGGTGATTTTACAGGCGGACGCGGCATCGGTGTTTACATCCCTGCCCCACTGTTCTATGAAGGAGTTTGGGTGAGTGATTTTGACAATGACATGAGGAACTCGAATTACAATATGGTCAGGAAGTTCAAATACAACAAACCTGATTTCATTAATAAGTATGGTAGTATATTCGGCGATTCGCTCGACCTGACCGACCTGGGCAATCTTCCGGCTGGTTGGATTATAAAATCCGACGCGGACGATTTCCCCAGCAGAGTACCGAACCACGCGATGACTGCTTATTCCACCAAGTGTACCACCCCTTACAACCATCCGGCTAAGGTTTATGCCAATGCATCAACTTACATGCTGAGTAGTGCCGGTGGAGGTAGTACATATACCGACCAGTATATGTTCCGCTTGGCCGAGGCCTATCTGTTGCGTGCCGAAGCTTATTTGAAAATGGGACATCCTGATAAAGCAGCCGATGACATTAACGTGATAAGAGATCGTGCCAATGCCTCTCCTGTTGCTGCTGATGATGTAGATATGAATTATATTCTGGATGAACGCATCCGCGAGTTAGGATTGGAAGAAAAGAGAAGGTTGACATTAGCCCGCACCGGATTGTTCTATGACAGGGTGAAGAATTACAATCCATTCTATAATGCGGAATATAGTGTAGATAAGAAAGATTTTCAGGAAACGTATACATTGTATCCGATTCCACAGTCAGCTATCCAAGCCAATAAAGATGCTAAACTGGAGCAGAATCCGGGATATTAAGGTAATTAGTATTCTTTTCTGAATGTGACGATCTGATTGATATCATGTCCCCAAAGTACACTCGTCACCCAGAACGAAGTGAAGGGTCTATTATTGAACCGTTTTAAGGTTCCTGTATAAGATCCTTCGCTACGCTCCGGATGACGAAATTGGGCTTTTGGGGACAACTCTACGTTTCGAAACTTAGAAACTGTTTTAAATTAACAAAACTGTTTGCAAAATTGCAGGAGTATAGAAACAGAATCACTAACCTTATATCCCGCAGGCAATACAATGACAGACGTAAAATCACTTCATCCCTGTGTAACAAGCTGCGTGATAAAATGGCCGATGAGATAGATGGAGGTGAAGACTATTTGAGATTTGATTATATGAAATTGTTTATGGGAACTAGGTTTGCTATCTTTAACTATGCAACTAAGACTGTAGGTGGGCAGATTGATGTTGACTATTTTGATTATAAGAAGTTTTGATACGCTTAATTCTCTTTTAACATGTAATACACTGGTATAACAAATATGACTATAACTATAAAAAATACAACTATATTATTCCTGTTTATTGTGACATCCCTTCCGGTATTGGCACAACGGGATATCCTTCTTTATGCCAATCAGGAAGAGGGTGTGATATCTCTTGCGGGAAAATGGCGGTTTCAATTAGATCCGGAAAATGTCGGAATGACGGAAGAATGGTTTAAAGGTATAAAACCGGAAGAAACGATAGAATTGCCGGGGACTACGGATGAACAATGTAAAGGTGCTCCGGAGCGAAAACAAGACGGACGATTTACTCGTATTCATGCTTATCGTGGAGCTGCTTGGTATCAAGTAGATGTAGATATTCCGAAAGGGCTTGTAGGGAAACGGCTTGTTTTTTCAATGGAACGTACGAAAGTTACTCAAGTATGGTGGGATGATAAGTGTGTGGGACGGGACAATTCTCTCATTTCTACTCAATATTTTGAATTGGGTGACTGTGTGAAACCGGGAAGACATATACTGACAGTGAGAGTACATAATGGGCAAGAGGAGAATCCACCAGTTGGGGGAAACCATCAGACAAGTGACGGAACGCAGACAAACTGGAACGGGATTTTAGGCAAAATTCAAATCAAAGCATTGGACGATGTATGGATCAAAGACTTAAAGGTGTATCCGGAGGTTGATAGAAAGATAGCGAAGGTGCAAGTCGTTTTGGGCAACCGTTTAGGAGGTCCCTTGAGCGGGAAGTTGGTATTGAAAATGCGAAGTTGGAACGTAGAGAAACCACATGTGTTAAAGCCGGTGGTCGTTCCGGTAAAAAATGTAGGACAGGATGGTATGGTTGAGTTTGATCTGCAGATGAGTGATTCCGTCCAGTTCTGGAGTGAGTTTACTCCTGCTTTATATCGCTTATCTGTTGAATTTAAAGGTAAGGTAAGAAAGAGAAAATTCAATGATAAAAAGGAAGTTGATTTTGGTATGAGGAAGTTTCATACGATAGGGACAAATTTTGCTATTAACGGTAAACGGATTTTTCTGCGAGGAAAACATGATGGGGCTGTTTTTCCGCAAAAAGGATATCCACCGATGAATGTAGAAGAATGGCTAAGGATCTTGAAGATTATAAAATCTTATGGTATCAATCACATCCGTTGTCATACTTGGTGCCCTCCCGCTGCCGCTTTCGAAGCTTGTGACAGGTTAGGTATTTATATGCTTCCGGAATTACCTCATTGGGGTGGGGTAGGAAACAAGCCGAAAGTGATGGAGGGTGATGTCGAACAAAAGACTGAAGTTTACGATAATACTACTGAATATTTGATAAAGGAAGGCTATCGGTTGCTGGATGAATTTGGAAACCATGCTTCTTTTGTCATGTTTGAGATTGGCAATGAATTGGGAGGTGACCGTCAGGAAATAGCTTCTATTATAGAAAGTTTTCGAAAGTATGACCCACGTCATTTGTTTGCCGGTGGCGCTAATACGTTTTTGTGGGCGCCTCAGTTGTCAACGGCTGATGACTACTGGACTACTACTATGACTGGAGGAAGTTACGGCTCGGGCATTTATAAGAATACACAAGGAAAAGAGGTTCGTTCTTCTTATCCCAATCATAATGTCGGACATGTAAACAATATATTAAGAGGAACTGATTATGATTATAGTTCCGGGATAAAAGGAATAAATGTGCCGATTATCAGTCATGAGAACGGACAATATCAAATGTATCCGAATTATAAAGAATTTGAGAAATTTACTGGTGTCACACGTGCATATAACTTTGAACTGTATAAGGCTCGTTTAGAGGCAGCTGGAATGTCGGATTTGGCGGATGATTATTTTAAGGCATCCGGAGCGCTTGCTGTAATTTGTTATCGAGAAGACATTGAAAGCGCCATTAGGACTTCTGGTTTTGGGGGATTTCAGATGCTTGATCTTCAGGATTTCCCGGGACAAGGGACCGCTTTGGTCGGTATTTTGGATTCCTACCTTGATTCAAAAGGGCTTATTACACCCGAAAAATGGCGTGAGTTTTGTAATGATGTAGTTCCATTGTTGCGCTATGAGAGCCATACATGGACTACCTCCCAATGTTTCCAAGCAAAGGTAGTAGTGGCCAATTATGGAGCCAATGATATTTATCAGCCTGTTCGGTGGGAATTGACAGATATTGCTGGAAAACAAATAGCAACGGGAGAATTGGCTTTATTCAAAATTTTACAAGGAGAACTTACGGAATTGGGTAATATTTCTGTGAATTTGGAATTTGTGACAGCTCCGCAGAAACTAACTGTAACATTGACTATTCCCGGAACAGAATATAGAAATTCATATTCTATATGGGTTTATCCGGATCAGGATCAACCGTTGCTATCGAATTCCGTTAAAGTGTTTTCATCTTTGAGTGAAGAGGCAAAAGACGTATTAGGCAAAGGTGGAAAGGTTTTGATATTACCTGCAAAAGAAGCAATACCGACCAGCATTGACGGAGCGTTTCAGACGGATTTTTGGTGTTATGCCATGTTTCGAAAGTATAATCCGCCAGGAACCCTAGGTATTCTTTGTGATCCTAAACATCCGTCTTTAAATGAGTTCCCGACGGACTTTCATGCTGATTGGCAGTGGTGGCGTTTGTTGAAATTCGGGCGTCCGATAAATTTAGCTACTCTACCGCGAGATTATAGACCAATCATTCAAGTGATAGATAATGTAACGCTAAATCGGAAACTAGGCATTTTGTTTGAAGCGAAGGTTGGAGCTGGTAGTTTGTTGGTTTGCAGTATGGATTTGCAAAGACAGCAAGAATATCCTGAAGGCCGACAGATGCTGGCTAGTCTTCTAAAGTATATGGATTCAGAAGCATTCTGTCCGGAATATATCTTACGAATGGAAGATCTTGAGACAATAATTAAGGAATGATTATATATATAACTAACATGAAAAATATGCTTATGATTGGAAAGAAAAAGTTTGCTGGAAAGATGCTATATTGTGCCTTGTTTGCACAAGTGTTCGTCTGTTGTACGTCTGTGAAACAGAAAAGTGCCAATTTTACCTTTCAGACTTCTAATATACGAAAAGAAGTGAATGATTTATATAATAAAATGTCTGTTGAGGAACGAGCTGCCCAGCTATATGGGATACGGCCGCAAGAAGTGATGACTGACGGAAAGTTGTCTTTGAAAAAATGCAAAGAGAAAATACCTTATGGGGTTGGTCATATTTGTCAATTCGCTTGTGCTCTGGACTTAGGACCTAATGAATTACGGGACTTTGTGCGTGACCTTCAAGAATATTTGGTAAATGAGACTCCATCGGGAATACCGGCTATATTTCATGAAGAGGCAATTACCGGTTTTGCCGCCAAAGGGTCTACAATCTATCCACAGCAATTAGGTGTCGCTTGTACTTGGAATACGGATTTGGCGCGTGAGAAAACTCAACAAACGGCAAGGAGCATGCGTGCTGTGGGAGCTACAATGGCACTCTCACCTATGGTCGATCTGATCCGTACAGCTCACTGGTCACGGGTTGAAGAGTCGTATGGTGAAGACCCCTACTTGACAGCAGCTATGGGCAGTGCTTTTGTTGAAGGAATACAAGGAGGCGATTTGCGTAAAGGTGTAGCAGCTTGTACAAAACATTTCTTAGGTTATGGAGGTGGCTCAAAATTGCCATGGAAAGAAATCTATGAAGAGATTCTTTTTCCTCATGAAGTGGCTATCCGACAGGCTGGGAGTAAAACTATAATGACTTCTTATGGTAGTTTTAAAAATGAACCTGCCGTTGCCAGTGAAACGCTGTTGAATGTCGTACTGAAAGACTATCTCCAATTTGACGGGCTTGCAGTAAGCGATTATGGCGCAGTGGGCTATATCAGCCAAAGCGACCCAGAGAGTTTAAAAAAGACAGCAACGGCAGCCTTGAATGCAGGAAATGATCTGGAATTTCCTTCCGGCAGTAACTATAAATATCTTCCTGAATTATTGCGGAAGGGATTGGTGAACGAAACGCGTTTTGAAGAGGCTGTCAAGAAGGCATTGGCGCTTAAGGTGCGTTTGGGACTGTTGGATAAGAAAGCTAAATTGTATGAAACGGGAAACTTAAGTCTAGATACACCGAGAGATAGGGAAACTGCTTATAAGTTGGCCTGTCAGTCGGTCGTAATGCTTAAGAATAATGGAATATTACCCTTGACAGAGAAAAGTAAGAAGATTGCTCTCGTAGGTCCGAATGCTAATACATTTTGGTGTATGTTGGGTGATTATACATATCAGTCTATGCAATTCTTCTGGTGGGGAGGTAAGATTGACCCGAATGAACCTAAAATTGTTTCTTTGCATGAAGCTCTTACGGATAAATTGGATGCAGACGTGACTTTAAATTATGAACGTGGCTGTGATTGGAGTGAATCTAATGAAGCATCGGTTATCCGAGAAGGGGATCCTCGTACAAAGCAATTGAAGATGATGCTTATGGAGTCTGCTGATGTGACGGACTGGAAGAAGGCAGTAAAGGTAGCTTCAGGTAGCGATGTTATCATTGCCGCCTTGGGTGAGAATCCTACCTTATGTGGAGAGGCTCGTAATAGAAAAGGAATTCGTCTGCCCGGCGAGCAGGAAACGTTCTTAAAAGAACTGATTGCAACAGGAAAGCCGGTTGTTCTGGTTATGTTCGGTGGGCGTCCGCAGGTGATAGACGAAGTAGAGAAAGGATGCGCAGCTGTTTTGCAAGCTTGGTATCCTGGCGAGGAAGGAGGAAATGCTGTTGCGGATATAATTTTAGGTAATGTCAATCCTTCGGGAAAATTAAGTATTAGTTATCCTAAAACAGAGAAACAAGAACAGTATTGCTACAACTATGGTGTCACGAGTGACAATATAGCTTATCCCTTTGGCTATGGATTGTCTTATACTTCGTATGAATATAGCAATATTTCTGTGCCTGCACATGTGAGGACGAAAGATATAACATTTGAGATAACATGTACGGTGAAAAATACCGGTTCCATGGCTGGTACAGAAATTGTGCAACTTTACGCTTCTCCTAAGTCAGGACAAGCTCTTAAACCGATACAGTTAAAAGGTTTTACCCGTGTATCTCTTAAACCGGGAGAAAGTAAAAATATTTCATTCACGGTGTCTCCACAGCAGATGGCATATTTCGCAGGTCATCAATGGATTATTGAGCCGGGAGACTATGAATTCAAACTGGGAGCGTCTTCTTCGGATATCCGTTTGAAATCCACTTGCCGTTTTATTGGTGATCGTGTAAATATGGATTTAAGAAATATACTTTTGTCAGCAAGTAGACAGACTTTTAAATGAAGAGAATTTTATTAACAATTATAGTGGCATTGCTGAGCAATGCCACTATATTCGCTCAATCGTGGACTGCGGATAATGGGAATGGGACGTTTACCAATCCTTTGTTTTATGATGAATTCTCAGATCCTGATATGATTAGAGTGGGTGAGTACTTTTATATGACAGGAACTTCCATGCATTCTATGCCTGGTCTGCCCATTTATCGTTCTCGGGATTTGGTGAATTGGGAGTTACTAACCTACGTTTTCGAACGTTTGGATTTAGGACCTGAATTCCGCTTGGAAGAAGGAAAAGAAGCATACGGACAGGGAATCTGGGCCCCATGTATCCGTTATAATAAGGGAGTATTTTATGTTTTTTCAAACGTGAATGGTCATGGAATGCAAGTGTTTACAGCAACAGACCCTGCAGGTCCATGGAAGCATATCAATTTGGGTGGTAAGGCTTATGACCTTTCCGTTTTGTTTGATGATGATGGTAAAATCTATGCGATACATGGCTATAATACGGTGAATCTTATTGAGATCAAACCTGACTTTTCCGGTTTTGTGGAAGGTAGTGAGCGTATAATCATACATGGTGGGAATGCCATGGGTGAAGGACATCATTTTTATAAGATCAACGGAAAGTATTATATATTTAGTGCAAACTTTAGTCCTATAGGACGTATGCAATGTGCCCGTGCGGATAAAATAGAGGGCCCCTACGAAACAAGAGTTGTCTGCACCAAAGAGACATTCGGCACCAAGCGGGGATATAGGGTGAATGATGGTATAATGAAGGCCCCCCTTCCTGCTCCGGGAACTAAGTTTAGCATATGGAATCCTTTAGAATATGGTTATATTGCCGCACCTTTGCATCAAGGGGGGATCGTAGATTTGCCAAATGGTGATTGGTGGGGCTTTTCGATGCAGGATTTTCGTTCTGTCGGACGTACCACCTGTATATCCCCAATAACATGGGTAGACGGATGGCCTTATTTCGGTCTAAAAGATAACTTGGGGCGTGTTCCCAGGACATGGTATAAACCTAATGTGGGGGGAAAGGTGGAGCCTAAAGCCCCATTTGTCAGGAACGATGATTTTGATGGGAAGGCGTTGAACCCTGTGTGGCAATGGAGTCATGAACCGGATGCGGACAAATGGCAATTGAATAAGAAAAAGGGAGTATTACGTATCTATACCACTCCTGCCGAACACTTTCTGTGGGCAAAAAACATATTGACACAAAGGGGGGTCGGACCAGAATCATATGTAACGGTGCTATTGGATGCGGCAAAACTTAAATCGGGTGATATTGCAGGATTGGGGTTGATGAATATTCCTTATGCTTGGATTGGAGTTGTTCGAAGTGACAAAGGGTATGTTTTACGTTGGTATGATCAGTTGCGGAACAAGCAAATTGATGAACCTGTGAATCATACGAGGATGTATCTGCGTGCGTTTGGTAATTTTGATGAAGATGTGGCGCAATTAAGCTATAGTGTTGATGGTAAAAATTTTAAGAATGTAGGGGATAGTATACTTATGCCTTACCAGTTAAAAACATTCCAAGGAACACGATATGCGCTTTTTGCTTTTAATGAAAAGGGTAAAGAGGGTGGCTATGCGGAGTTTGATAATTTCGTTTTGGATGAGCCTTTGGCAGACCGCACTAAGAATCTTCCTGTAGGAAAGGTTATTAAACTAACAAATTTAGGTTCGGGCGCACAAGTTTGGGCCAATCCGCATGGAATGTTGCATAGTGCAAGGCCCGATCGTAAGTATTATAATGGAGATGGCTGCCGATTCAGGGTGCATGACAGGGGACAAGGGCGAGTAGCACTGGAGGCATTGAATGGCACGGGCTTTGTAACGGTTGTCGGTGCCGGTCTTGCGGCCGATGTCCGTTTGATGAAAAAGGAAACAAAGAACAGCCTTTTTATATGGCAAGATATGCTGCGGGGACAATGTATGCTTCTTTCATTAGTCACAAACCGTTATATCGGTATAGATTCTCGTACCGACGAACCCTATTCTGCCGTTTGTGAGGGAACAACGCCTAATCGTAGAGACGGCACCGTATTTACTTGGGAAGTAGTTGAATCAAAGTGAAGTGAAACTATGAGATTTTATGTTTATGAAGATCTGTAATTTCTATGCTATATTAATTGTTTCTTTCTTATGTGCTTGCCAGGCGTTTTTGCCTAGAATAGCTACCTTGCATGCTAAACAGCCGCAATTAAAGCTTTGGTATAACAAGCCAGCCACAAAATGGATGACATCTGCTTTACCTATTGGTAATGGAGAATTTGGAGCAATGTTTTTTGGAGGAGTGGTTAACGAACGTGTTCAGTTTAATGAAAAGACAGTTTGGACCGGTAGCCCTTCTGTACGCGGAGCTTATCAGAATTTTGGAGATTTGTATTTGGATTTCTTAGAGGGACCTGAATGTACGGATTATAATAGGGAACTTTCTTTAGATAATGCAATGGGCACTGTTTCTTACAAGGTGAATAAAGTTACTTATGTAAGGGAGTATTTTGCAAGTAATCCAGATAGTGTGATTGTAATAAGATTAACGACTCCTGGAAGTGTAAATAAGCTTAATTTTAGACTTCGTTTGTCTGATGCTCATTCCGGAACAATGGATATTATGCGGAATGGAATCACAATGAGAGGAAGTTTAGATCTTATTTCGTATGAAGCGCAAGTTCGGATTGTGAATGAAGGAGGAATTGTAAAAGCGGGTGACAATCATATTAGTGTTGAGAATGCAAATGCTGTAACGATATTGTTAGTTGGTGGCACGAACTACAGCATATCTTCTGCTACTTATATTGAAAGTGGTCCGAAGGAACTTCATGAACGTATTTCTCGGAGGATAACTTATGCTTCCTCTAAATCTTATAAAGCCTTAAAAGAATCCCATTTGAAAGATTATCGATCTTTGTTTGATAGAGTGAGGTTGGATTTGGAAGCTACGATGCCAAATATGCCTACTGATGAATTGCTTCGTACTTATCGTGACAGTAAATATTTGGATATGCTTTATTTCCAGTATGGTCGTTATTTAATGATTAGTTCTTCCAGAGGCATGAATTTACCTAATAATTTACAAGGTATTTGGAATGACAGCAATTCTCCTGCATGGCAATGTGATATTCATAGTAATATTAATGTGCAGATGAACTATTGGCCGGCAGAAAATACAAACTTGTCGGAATGTCATCTGCCTTTTCTTAATTATATAGCTGTTGAAGCGTTGAAACATGACGGGAGTTGGCAAAAAGTTGCAAAAAAAGAAAAGTTGCGGGGATGGGCAATGCATACACAAAATAACATTTTCGGATATACGAATTGGAATATAAACCGTCCTGCAAACGCTTGGTATTGTATGCACTTATGGCAACATTATGCTTATACCAACGACTTGGATTTTCTTCAGAAATGTGCGTTTCCTGTTATGAAGCGTGCTTGCGAATATTGGCTTGATCGTTTGGTGGAAAATAATGAAAGACAGTGGGTTGCCCCATCAGAATGGTCTCCCGAACAGGGACCTTGGGAAGATGGGGTTGCTTATGCCCAACAGTTGATTTATGAATTGTTTAATAGTACTTTAAACGCATCTCAAATTCTTCATGTTGACCCGTCTTTTGTGAAAGAACTGGGAGAAAAATTGAAGCAATTGGATAAAGGAGTTACGATTGGTGAGTGGGGACAAATTCGTGAATGGAAACATTCGCCTGATGTCCAGGGGAATATCCATCGCCATCTGTCACATTTAATAGCCCTTTATCCGGGTAATCAGATCTCTTATCATTTGGATAGTTTGTATGCGGATGCCGCGAAAAAAAGTTTGGAATCAAGGGGAGATGGTGCCACAGGATGGAGTCGTGCATGGAAAATATCCTGTTGGGCTCGTCTTTTTGATGGAGAACATGCCTATAAACTGCTGAAACAAGCATTAAATTTGACCTATGCCACTTATGTTACTTCAGATGATAAGGCGGGAGGTGTATATGAAAATTTGTTGGATGCTCATCCTTCTTATCAAATTGATGGTAACTTTGGTGCTACAGCGGGTATTACAGAGATGTTAATGCAAAGTAATCAAGGGTTTATACAGTTGCTTCCTGCTTTACCAGAAATATGGTCTAATGGTAGATGTGAGGGAATAAAGGGGGTTGGAAATTTTGTCGTGGATTTACGTTGGAGAAGAATGGAACTTGTCAGTTGCTTGATTCATTCTAATTCTGGTGAGGTCTGCAAACTTTATTATCCGGGTATAGGTAATGCGAAAATAACAACGTTAGGTCGACAGAGAGTTAAATATAACAGGATAAATGAGAATATGGTATCCTTTCCCACTGTTAAAGGAAGGGACTATAAGATAACATTTTAGAGCTTGGAGATTTAATATAATGGAATGAAGATGAAAAGATTGGAGGTATTAGTAGCGTTGTCTATTTGCTTTTTGTCGCTGCAAGCACAGGAAAACTGGCAAAGTAGGGTAATAACCGATACTGTTTACAGTGAGGTCCTGAAGGCTAAGCGTGCATATACGGTGTATTTGCCTAAAAGTTTTGAACAGAATAGGGAGAAGAAGTATCCGGTTCTCTACCTTTTGCATGGAATGTGGGAAAAGAATGATGTGTGGGCGAATCGTGGTCATATAAAAGATGTAATGGATTGCCTTACGGCGAGTGGAGAAGCTTGTGAAATGATTATTGTCACCCCTGATGCTGGAGGAGGAGATCCGAATATATTCCAGAACGGTTATTTTGATATGCCGGGATGGAAGTACGAGACTTTCTTTTTTACGGAGTTCTTGCCATCCATAGAGAAGCGTTACCGCGCTATTGGTGATAAATGGCATCGGGCTATTGCAGGACTCTCGATGGGAGGTGGCGGAGCTGCCAGTTATGGTCAGCGTCATTCCGATATGTTTTGTGCGGTTTATGCAATGAGTGCATTAATGGATATTCCACAAGAAGGAGCAGCTCGTTTTGATGACCCGAACGGAAAGTTGGCAGTATTGACTCGTTCGGTGATCGAGAAGAGTTGCATGAAATATATCACAGCATCTAATGAAGAGCGAAAAACAGAATTACGTAGTGTTGCCTGGTTCGTAGACTGTGGTGATGATGATTTTCTGCTTGACCGAAATATTGAATTCTATCGTGCGATGCGTGGGGCGAATATTCCTTGCCAATTCCGTGTACGTGACGGTGGGCATACTTGGGAATACTGGCATTCGGCTCTTTATACTTGTTTGCCTTTTGTAAGCCGTCAGTATAATAGCTCGTCTTTTGTAAAATCGCAAAGTGAATACAGTATGTTGGATGAACAACGCCAGAATGGTTACTGGGGGGATCAAGGCGACGGAACTTATCGCAATCCCATAATAGCTGCCGATTTCAGTGACCCGGATCCGATTCGTGTCGGTAATGATTATTATATGGTGACTTCAACGTTTGAGACCTCTCCCGGAGTGACCGTTCTTCACTCAAAAGATTTGGTGAACTGGAAAATCATTGGTGGGGTATTTGAAGAATTGGATCGGATTGATCCTGCTTTTTCTGCCAAGTATATGAAAAGGTATAATGGAGGAGTATATGCGCCTGCCATACGTTATCATAACGGTCTGTTCTATGTATATGTGAATTTATATACAGATGGAATGTTTTATGCTACTGCAAAAGATCCGGCAGGAAAGTGGACGGTGCATACATTAAAAGATAAGTATGGTAATCCGTTGAGGATGGAAGGATGGACGGACCCTTGCCCATTTTGGGATAAAGACGGAAAAGCGTATTTGGTGAGCAGTAATCCAGGAAAGAATTGGTTTGGCTATTTGTTTGAGATGACACCGGATGGCTCCCAGCTCTTGGATGCGGATGTGGAACACATGAAGGAGCGGGGAATTGTCTATGAATATCCGTTAGGAGGAACATTATACAGCCGTAATTCTTCGACAGAAGGGAATAAGATATATTATAGAAATGGTTATTATTACATTATACATATCGAATTCTTAGATGGAGGTAATGGAGCGGGAACATATGTTTATCGCTCAAAGAATCTTTATGGAATCAAGGAAAACGGTATGCCGGGAAAGCCAGGTGATATGGGGACATACGAAATGAAGCGTTTTGATCTGCGTAATACCGGAACATACAGACAGGAAATCCCAGGACAGGGAGGCTTTGTAGATACTCCTGATGGAAGGTGGTTTTGGATAGCTCAATTTAACCGGTATGGTTCCGATGGACGTACTCCTTGTCTTTTGCCTGTGACATGGATAGATGATTGGCCTATCGTAGGAGATTCCATTCGGGGAGATTATGGGAAAATGAGTTGGAGACGTTTGAAACCTATAAATTCAAAGGAAATAGTGCTTCCCCATGGAAGTGATGATTTTTCATCTTCTGATTTAAATGAACGGTGGGCATGGAACCATCAACCGGATGATAATCGATGGTCATTAAAAGAAAGGTCCGGTTTTCTTCGTTTGCGTGCAACCTCGACAGTAGATGGCACAGACTCTTTTTTTAAGGCTGCCAATACTATTGAACAGAGATACATGAGTTCGGATTCAGTTGTAATAACGGTAAAGCTTGATCTTTCAGGAATGTCTTATGGACAGAAAGCGGGACTTGCTCATTTTAACGGAGGGGCTAATTATGCGATGTGTGGAGTACAATATACGGAGAGCGGAATACAATTAATACATGAGAATGATGGAAAGGCTATTACAGGCACTATTTTATCTCCCGGACAAAACCTTTTGTATATTCGTTCCGTATCCGGATTTGAAGAAAGAGACGATAATAAGCAATATACTTCTGAAACACAGCGTTTTTTATATAGTGTTGATGGAAAGGTTTTTGTTCCATTTGGAGGGACATATCAAATGAGAACGGCAAATTTTCGGGGAGATATGGTGGGAATCTGTACCTATAATAATCAGAATGATAAAGGATATGTTGATATAGATTATTTTGAATATAATGTGAAAAATAGAATCGATGCTTTATAGTTGCTACTTGTTTATTTTTGTAAGACGGTAGTATGATCATGATAAGTTACTATTTAAAATAAAAACAATGAAACGGAAAACATTACTTACCTTTTTAATGCTCTTGTTCTACATGGTGAACATTAGCGCAAAAAATGAAATGCGGATAAAAAAGAATTTTGATTTTGACTGGAGATTCATTTTGGCTGATCAAGCGGAATATGCGGAACGTGATTATAATGATCAGGCATGGATTACCGTGCAACTGCCGCATGACTGGAATATAGAACAAGATTTCGTAAGAGAGGCCGGTGGAGCAGCTGCCTATCTTCCAGAAGGTATCGGTTGGTATCGAAAGGAGTTCCAATTGCCGGCTTCTTATCAAGGAAAACGGATTTCCGTACTGTTTGATGGAATCTTTCAACAGAGTGATGTATATATCAATGGTAGGCATCTAGGATTCCGCCCGTATGGCTTTTGTAGCATTGAATATAATTTGACTCCTTATCTGGATTTTCAAGGAATGAATACGATTGCTGTCCGGGTAAATACTACGGGAGGTCGTCCTCGTTGGTATGCCGGTGCGGGGATTTATCGTCATGCTTGGTTGCAGGTGGTCAATCCGGTTCATGTTGCTACGTATGGTACTTATGTCACAACTCCTTCTGTGACAAAGGAGAAAGCAAAAGTACAGGTGGCTACTACCTTGAATAATACGACAGATAAAGAGCAGGCAGTTACTGTGTCCCAGCAAATAGTTGATGGAACAGGAAAGAGGATTGGAAAAGGCTGTAAACAAAAATTTCCTCTTCCGGCTAACCAATCTGCTGATTTGAAGCAGGAACTGGAATTGAGTGCTCCGCAACTTTGGACATTGGAACAGCCGAATCTCTATAAAATGGAAACGGTGGTTAGAATTGGGAATAAGATTGTGGATGTTTATCAGACATCTTTCGGGGTGCGTACTTTCAATTTTGACCCAAACAAGGGCTTTTCTCTAAACGGTAAGTATATAAAACTAAAAGGTATGTGCCTTCATCAAGATGCCGGTTGTATGGGAGTGGCCGTTCCCGATCGTTCTTATGAACGTCGGTTAGAGATCATTAAAGAGTATGGATGCAATGCGATTCGTTGTGCACATAACCAGCCTTCTCCTGAATTTCTGGATATGTGCGACCGGATGGGGTTTGTCGTTATTGATGAGGCATTTGACAAATGGAAGTCCGGTTACTATGAAAAATACTTTGATGAATGGTGGAAGAAAGATATGGAGAATATGTTGCTTAGGGACCGCAATCATCCCAGTATTGTGCTTTGGAGTATCGGAAATGAATTGCAGGAGGCATGGGATGGAACTGGTGAGGGGGCAGGACGTGCTAGAATGTTGCAGGATTTTGTCCATCAATTTGAGCCTAGCCGTCCTGTTACTCTTGCGGCGCAAAATGGACATCAGGCTAGTTTCTCGGGAGTGACTGATGTGATCGGATACAATTATTTGGAAGCGCGAATGCTGAACGACCATAAGAAATTTCCTGAACGGTGTTTCCTTGTGTCTGAAGAACTGCCTTATTTCAGTGGTGAAGAAGGAAATCTACGTAGTTATACTCCTTACAATCCATGGAATATAGTGAAGGAACATGATTTTGTGGCAGGGGGATTTATCTGGTCCGGTGTGGATTATCTGGGTGAATCAGGATGGCCAAGCAAAGGGTGGCCAAACGGTCTGTTTGATATCTGTATGTTTGAGAAGCCTCGCGCCGCTTATCATCGGGCGATGTGGAATGATGAGCCGATTGTCCGCATTGCTGTAGTAGATCCTTCATTGGATATTGACCATGGGCGTGATTTGTGGCAATGGCCTAACATGGCGGCTCATTGGAATTTCCCGGATCATTATTACGGATTGGTTATGGAGGTTCGTACTACGACTAACTGCGAAAAGATTGAGATGCTTATGAATGGCAAATCAATGGGGATTCAGGAAACGGCAAAGTTCTCTAATAATACCATTGTCTGGAATTTGCCTTTCCGCCCGGGCACATTGGAAGCGAAAGGGTATAATGGCGGGAAGGAAGTGGCATCTTACAAACTGGTGACCTCTCAAAAGGCATCGCAGGCTGTTGTCACGGCTGATCGAACGGAACTTCGGGCTGATGGGCAAGATTTGTCTCATATTGCCATTCAATTGAAAGATGTGGATGGGAATCCTGTGCAGACGGATGATAAACAAATCACGGTCAGTGTGGAAGGGGAAGGACGATTCAGGGGAATTGACAATGGTGATTTGCGGCGTGAGAAGTCTTTTGCCGGTCATCAGTTGAATACTTATTTTGGAAAGGCGTTGGTTGTTGTGCAATCTACTAGAAAAGTTGGTACAATGCGTGTGAAGATAGAGGTGGAAGGAAAAGATACACCTTATTATGTAGATATTAATACGAAGTGAGAATTCTATAATCAGAGGTGTGTCAAAACGATTTTGACACAACCTCTGATTATTTTTATAGATAGCTGTTTTTACATTCTATCCGGCACTTCAATACCCAGCAAGCCCATGCTGATGCGAACTACCTTCGCTACGTTTTCCGACAAAGCGAGACGGAAAACTTTCACAGCCTCATTCTCTTCACGCAGAATACTAAAATCATGATAGAACTGATTGTATTCTTTCACCAGGTCATAAGTATAGTTGGCAATAATAGAAGGACTGTAATCCGTACCTGCCTGCTTCACTACAGCAGCAAAGTCGGCTACCATCTGAATAAGGCCTTCTTCTTTCTCACTCAACTCAATACCAACAGGAATTTCAGCCGGAATTACAATACCGGCTTCAGCAGCCTTACGCATTACAGATTGAATACGCGCGTACGTATATTGAATGAACGGACCTGTATTTCCATTAAAGTCAATTGACTCTTTCGGATTGAACGTCATATTCTTACGGGCATCTACCTTGAGGATGAAATATTTCAAGGCGCCCAAACCAACAATACGAGCGATATTGTCAGCTTCTTCCTGAGACAAGCCATCCAGCTTGCCCAATTCATTAGAAGTTTCTTTGGCAGTACTAATCATTTCTTCCATCAAATCATCAGCATCTACCACTGTGCCTTCGCGGCTTTTCATCTTACCTTCGGGCAATTCTACCATACCATAAGAGAAATGTACGAGACTCTTTCCCCACTCAAATCCAAGCTTGTCAAGCAGAATGGAAAGCACCTGGAAATGATAGTTCTGTTCGTTGCCTACTACATAAATCATCTTGTCAATAGGATAATCAGCAAAACGTAATTTAGCTGTACCTATATCCTGAGTCATATAAAC
>ENA-OROK01000128-OROK01000128.1-human-gut-metagenome-genome-assembly--contig:-NODE-128-length-91779-cov-16.230136_pt1 | contig 91779 bp, 99 predicted proteins | sample MGYA00242127_ERZ509046 | MGnify/ENA primary metagenome ERZ509046 (study PRJEB26280, sample SAMEA2338728) | human gut metagenome | biome: human gut; feature: human-associated habitat; material: faeces... | reverse complement strand
CTACGGTTTCGACAACAAGTACTACATCGACGGCAGCTGGCGTACCGACGGTTCGTCGCGCTTCGCCCCCGATCACCGCTGGGGACACTTCTGGTCGGTCGGCGCTTCGTGGCGCATCTCGCAGGAGGAGTTCATGCGCGACATCCACTGGATCAACAACCTGACGCTGAAGGCCTCCTATGGTGTACAAGGTAATGAAAATATCGACACCTATTACGGCTGGCAGGGCTATTACAGCATCACCTCGACGGGTACCGACTACGGCTTCTCGATCGCACAGCTCGAGAATCCCGAACTGACGTGGGAGAAGAACGGCAACTTCAACGTAGGTATCGAGGCCACGCTCTTCGGCAACCGCCTCAACGCCACGATCGAGTACTACAACCGCAAGACGACGGACATGATCATGGAGCGCCCGATGGCCTTCTCGACCGGTTTCGAGTCGTACCTCGACAACATCGGCGAGATGCGCAATACGGGTTGGGAGATCTCGCTCAACGGCGTGCTGGTGAACCGCCCCGACTTCCGCTGGGACGTGACCGTCATGGCATCGACGCAGAACAACAAGGTGCTCAAGCTGACGCCCGAGGCCAAGGAGATCATCGGCGGCTCGACGATCATCCGCGAGGGCCTGCCCGTCAATACGTTCTACCTGCCCAAGTTCGCAGGTGTGGATCCGGCAACCGGAGCCGCGCTCTACTGGGCCTACGACACGGATGACAAGGGCAACATCACCAACGAGTACATCACCTCCGACACGGGCAAGGCCACGAGCAGCCGCTACCTGATGGGCAGCCGCATCCCCGACCTGTTCGGAAGCATCGGCACGAACCTCCAGTGGAAAGGCATCGACTTCTCGATCCTGACGACCTACTCGATCGGCGGCAAGGTGCTCGACTACATCTACGCAGGCGCCATGAACCCGTTCTACTACGGCCAGACCTACCACTCGCACCTGACGCGCGCATGGCAGAAACCGGGCGACATCACGGACGTTCCGCGCGTGGAGGTCGGCACGAGCAGCATCACCTCGGACCGCTTCCTGGTGGATGCCTCGTACTTCGCCATCAAGAACATCACGATCGGCTATACGATCCCGCAGAAGGCAGCCAGCTACATCGGCATGAAGCACGTGCGTGTCTACTGCTCGATGGACAACCTCGCGCTCTTCACACACCTGAAGGGTATGAACCCGACCTACTCGCTGACCGGAAGCACGTCGTACGTCTACACGCCGTCGCGCAGCTTCGTCGCAGGTCTGGACATCAAGTTCTAACTTATAAACGGAGATTCTGTATATGAAAAAGATATTAATGTTGGGCGTCATCGCCTCCCTCTCGTTCTCCTGCGCGAAGGACGCACTCGAAACATTTCCCTCGAACGCGGTGAAGCCCGACGTCGTCTATGGAGACGTCGAAAACGCCACGTCGGCACTGACCGGAGCCCTTTCGGGTCTGGGTGCCTGGGCCTGGACCAACGGCGTGAGCTCGGGCGTGGGCTTCGGCATCACGTCGAGCTACCTCACGGCCGATGCGCTCGGTGAGGACTACATCCTCTCGGGAGCAGGCAGCGGCTGGATGTGGCAGACCTTCTCCTACAACGTGAAGAACTGGTACGACGACTCGCGTCTGCAGTGCTACACGGAGTGGAACTGCTACTATACGACCATCAACTCGTGCAACAGCCTGATCGCTTCGGCCGAACTGCTCTCTGCAACAAACGAGGGCAAGTTCGTCCTCGGACAGGCCTACACGCTGCGTGCGTTCTGCTACCACATGCTGGCCCAGTTCTACGCCCGCGCCTACTACTACTATCCGGAAGACCTCTGTGTTCCGGTCTACACCGAGCCTACGACCTCGGCCACGAAGGGCGCACCCCGCTCGACGAACAAGCAGGTCTACGAAGAGGTCATCTACCCCGACCTGACGACGGGTATCGGCCTGCTCGACGAAGCCAACAAGGCCGGCGTCACGCGATCGAACAAGACCCAGGTGGACTACTACGTGGCCAACGGCATCAAGGCCCGCGTGGCTCTGGCCATGCACAAATGGGAGGATGCCTATATGGCAGCCGAGGAGGCGCTGAAGGGTCCGAACCAGCCGCTCGACATCTCCCAGCTCAAGTCGGGAATGAACGACATCACGGCCCTGTCGAACGTCATGTGGGGTGAGATCAAGACTCCGGACAACTACGGTATGTACGCCTCCTACCAGTCGCAGATGGATGCCGACCACGACGGTTATGCCCAGAAAGCCCGCCGTTGCTGCACATCGTGGTTGTGGAACCGCATGGGCGCAGAGGACGGACGCCGTGCATGGTGGCTCGGTAACTTCGACAACTCGCAGTATCAGGCTACGGGACAGGCGATCAAGTATTGCCAGGTGAAGTTCAAGTTCCAGGGCAACACGTGGCTGGGTGACTACATCTACATGCGTGCCGAGGAGATGCTGCTGACCGCTGCCGAGGCCTACTGCCACGCCGGCAACGACCCCGAGGCCAAGAACTACCTGACCAAACTGATGGCCCTGCGCGACCCCTCATACAAGTGTGAGCTGTCGGGCAAAACGTATGACGAAGGAGGTCTGACGCTCGGAAGCGCCGGTGCCAAGCAGGCCCCGCAGTCGCTGCTGGAGGAGATCCTCGTACAGCGCCGTATCGAGCTGTGGGGCGAGTTCGGCCGCATCTTCGACATCAAGCGTCTGGGCCAGGGCTTCAAGCGCGTCGAGACCGATGCTGCGGACAACCCCGATTTCGACCCGGCTTCGCTGCTGAACAACCACGACACGCAGTCGCCCGGTTCCTACGCATGGGTGCTGATGCTGCCGCAGGTGGAGATCGACGGCAACCCGAACGCCGTACAGAACCCCATCGGTGACACGGCCAACTAATCGTCAGAAACGGACTACCAAACAATACAAGTACAAAAACCATGAAAAATATCATCAGAACACTTTTGGCAGCGAGCCTGGCGCTGACGGCGATCGGATGCGACCAGGACCAGATCGCCACGAAGTTCGACCCCTCGGCCGAAGCCGCCAACACGGCCTACTTCGTCCAGAAAGCCATCTTGCAGGAGTTCGATGCCTCGTCAACGGGTGATCAGACGATTGAGGTGGCCATCTACCGCCAGAATGCACAGGGCGACTTCACGGTGGAGCTTACGCCCACGATTCCGGAAGACGCTGCCGAATTCTTCGACATCCCGAAAACGGCCGAATTCAAGAACGGCCAGTACTCCGTAATGATTCCCATCACGGTATACAATGTGGAGAACCTGGCCAAAGGAGCGACCTACTCGGTGAAGATCGCCGTTGCAAACGGCGGCAGCCTGGAGGATTCGAACCTCGCCATCAAGTCGAAATACGCCGAAACGACCGTATCGACGGCCCTGGACCTGCAGTGGGAGCCGCTCTACATCCTCTCCGATCCGACGAAGCTGCTCTCGACCGACCTGACCGAAGCCGACTACGTGAAGGGAGCCGACGGCAAGCCCATCGCACAGACCGCCGACTACTCCTACAACGGCTATTGGGTCGGAGACGACAACAGTGTCGTCATCGAGCGTGCGGCCGGTACGACCGTATTCCGCATGACCAACTGGGGCGAGGGAACCTACAACGTGATCTTCACGATCAATCCCGACAAGAAGGTCACCATCGAGGGCAAGGAGTACAATGTCGTGACCGTCTCGCCGCAGCAGGTTGCTGATAACGCAAACTATGGAGCGGTTTATGTTTCCGACCTGCCGTCGTATCAAAATGGCCTCACATATGAAGACTTCCCCTGCTACTGGGACGGAGAGCGCGGATTCCACTTCGAATTCCACTATTACTGCGGCCAGGGCAGTTTCAACAACCCCAATGAACACATCGCTGAAACCATGACCCTGCACGACGGCTCGGCCAGCATGGAATAATCCGAACGTCAGAAAAACGAAGGTCCGGCCCTGAGGTCGGTCCACAAGGATTCCGGAACGGCGCCTCTGCATGAGGCGCCGCTCCTTTTTGCCACCAAACAGACGCATGAGCCACCGAAGCAATCTGCGGCTCCGCCCAAACAGCCACAACCGATGTCGGTCCCCAAAGGTTGTCTCCGGACCGACCGACGGGCCGGATCGCTGCGGAAAATGGGCGCGGTCTGCATTTTTTTTCGTAAATTCGCCCCGGAAACCAAAACGATTCACGATATGGCTATTACTGAAATCCGGCCCGGCATCCACTATGTCGGCGTCAATGACCGCACGACGACCCGTTTCGAAGGCCTCTGGCCCCTCCCGATCGGCGTTTCGTACAACTCCTACCTGGTAGTCGGCGAGCAGGTCGCCCTGATCGACACCGTCGAGGAGTCGTTCGGCAGCCGCCTGTTCGAGAACATCCGCGAGGTGATCGGCGACCGCAAGATCGACTACCTCGTCGTAAACCATATGGAACCCGACCACTCGTCGTCGATCGCGGCCCTGCGCCTGCGCTATCCCGACCTGAAGATCGTCGGCAATGCCAAGACGCTCCAGATGATCGGCGGCTATTACGGTATCGACGCCGGCACGCTCGAAGTCAAGGAGGGCGACACGCTCGACCTGGGCGGCGGCAAGGTGTTGTCGTTCCACCTCATCCCGATGGTCCACTGGCCCGAAACGATGGTCACGTGGTATGCCGCCGAAGGGGTGATCTTCTCGGGCGACGCCTTCGGCACGTTCGGGGCGCTCGACGGGGGCATCACCGACTCGGAGGTCGAGGTGGACCGCTACTGGGACGAGATGCGACGCTACTACGCCTGCATCGTCGGCAAATACGGGGCCCCGGTACAGAAGGCCCTGCAGAAGGTCGGAGGGCTTGAGATCCGCACGATCTGCCCGACGCACGGCCCCGTATGGCAGGAGCGTATCGGCGAGGTGGTAGCACTCTACGACCGGATGAGCCGCTACGAAGGGGAGCCGGGCGCCGTGATCGCCTACGGCTCGATGTACGGCAACACGGAGCAGATGGCCGAGCGCATCGCGCGCGAGCTGGCCGAGCAGGGTATCCGGCAGATCCGGGTCTACAACCTCTCGTATGCCGATCCGTCGGTGGTGCTGCGCGATGTCTTCCGCTACGACACGCTCATCGTCGGCAGCCCGACCTACAACGGCGAGCTCTTCCCGCCCGTCGAGCAGCTGCTGCGCCGCATCGAGGCACGCTGCATCCCGCAGCGGCGCTTCGCCTATTTCGGTTCGTTCACCTGGGCGGGAGCCGCCGTGCGCCGCATGAAGGAGTTCACCGAGCGCATGAAGTGGGAGCCGGTGTGCCCGCCCGTGGAGATGAAACAGGGCTACTCGACAGCCAACGGCGAGCCTTGCCGCCAGCTGGCCGAGGCCGTAGCCGCCGCCATGAACGGCAACGTCTGACAAACCGCCGGCAGCCATGATGAAGATCGCAATCGTCGGAACGGGCTACGTGGGGCTGGTATCGGGCGCCTGCTTTGCGGAGATGGGACTCGACATCACATGCGTGGACACCGACCGGGCGAAGATCGAGGCGCTGAACGCAGGCCGGATTCCGATCTACGAACCGGGACTGGAGGAGCTCGTGCGGCGGAATTTCGACGCCGGACGGCTGCACTTCACCACCGACCTGGCCGCCTGTCTGGACCGCGTGGAGGTGGTCTTCACGGCCGTCGGAACCCCGCCCGGCGAGGATGGGGCGGCCGATCTGCGCCATGTCGAGGAGGTAGCCCGCACGTTCGGCCGCCACATCAGCCGCTACACGCTGCTCGTAACGAAGAGCACGGTGCCCGTAGGTACGGCGCGCCGGGTGCGCGAGATCGTCTCCGGAGAGCTCCGCAGCCGCGGGGCTGACATCCCGTTCGACGTGGCCGCCAACCCCGAATTCCTCAAGGAGGGCTCGGCCATCAAGGACTTCATGTCGCCCGACCGCGTGGTGGTCGGGACCGACAGCGAACGGGCCCGCCAGCTCATGGCCCGGCTCTACCGCCCCTTCCTGATCAACAACTTCCGGGTGATGTTCATGGACATCGCATCGGCCGAGATGACCAAATACGCCGCCAATGCCATGCTGGCCACCCGCATCTCCTTCATGAACGACATTGCCAACCTCTGCGACCTGGTGGGCGCCGACGTCGAGATGGTCCGCAAGGGGATCGGCTCGGACGTCCGCATCGGCAACAAGTTCCTCTACCCCGGGTGCGGATACGGAGGCTCGTGCTTCCCGAAGGACGTACAGGCCCTGGCCCACACGGGCCGCGAACACGGTTACACGATGCAGGTCATCGAAGCCGTCGAGCGGGTGAACGAGGCGCAGAAGGAGGTGCCCGTGCGGAAACTCACCGAGTTGCTGGGCGACCTGCGCGGCCGCCGCATCGCCATCTGGGGATTGGCCTTCAAGCCCGAGACCGACGACATGCGCAAGGCCACGTCGCTGGTGGTCATCGGCCGTCTGCTCGAGGCCGGAGCCGAGGTCACAGTCTACGACCCCGCAGCGATGGAGGAGTGCCGCCGCATGCTGCCCGGCCAGGGAGTGACCTGCGCCCGCACGATGTACGAGGCGGCCGAAGGGGCCGATGCCGTGGTGCTCCTGACCGAATGGAAGGAGTTCCGCATGCCCGACTGGCCGCGCCTGCGCCAGACGATGCGCGGAGACGCGATCATCGACGGGCGCAACATCTTCGACAAGCAGGAGGTGCTGGCGGCCGGGTTCCGCTACCGGGGCATCGGCAAGTAAACGGTCGCAGAAGGCAGAGTCGAAAGACACAAAGACACGGAACATCGCACGAAAAACAGGGAGACAAGGGTCGCAGGCCCTGCAAAGATTCATCCCGAAGTCGGTGACTTCGGGATTTTTCGGCTATTCAACAGCCGAAAATGAACGATCTGCTGTCGCAAATGACCAATCAAAGGCGGAAAATCCGGAGTACATTTGCAACGTTCAAAAACAGATAAGACACATGCAACACGACAATTCGCGACTCTTTCTGCTGATCCTGCTGGGCATGCTCACGGCCTTCGGCCCCTTCGTCACGGACATGTACCTGCCGACGCTCCCTTCGATGGCGGGATTCTTCGCCACTTCGTCGTCGATGGTCCAGATGGGACTGACGACCAGCATGATCGGACTGGCCGTCGGACAGCTCTTCTTCGGCCCGTTGAGCGACAAATACGGCCGCCGCAGGCCGCTGCTCGCAGCCATGGCGCTCTTCCTGGTATCGACCGTACTCTGCATCGCGGCGCACAGCATCGAACAGTTCGTCACCATGCGGTTCATCCAGGGGGTTGCCGCATCGGGCGGCATCGTCATCTCGCGTTCGGTAGCCACCGACAAGTTCTCGGGGGCCGAATTGGGGCGCATGCTGGCCGTGATCGGCGCAATCAACGGCGTGGCACCCGTCACGGCCCCGATCATCGGCGGAGCCCTGACCGACCGAATCGGCTGGCAGGGCATCTTCTGCATCCTGCTGGTCCTGGGTCTCGTCCTGCTTGCCGGAAGCTGGCACTATCGCGAGACCCTCCCCACCGAACGCCGCAGCTCCGTGGCCTGGCGCGACATTCTCCACGGTTTCGGCAGCGTGCTCCGCAACCGCCGGTTCGTAGGCTACGTGCTCCAGTTCGGTTTCGCACAAGGCGTGTTGTTCGCCTACATCGCCTCCTCGCCCTTCATCACGCAGGAGCACTACGGATTCTCGGCCTTCGGCTTCAGCCTCTGCTTCGCCGCCAATGCCGTGGCGATCGGGGTGGCCGCAACTTCGGCGGTACGCTTCCGCCGCCCGGAACAGGGCACACTGACCGGATGCATCGGCATGATCGTTTTCGCCATAGCCGAAGCCGCAGCACTGGCCTCGGGCTGCAGTTTCTGGATCTACGAAGCGCTGCTCTTCGCCCTGCTCTTCTGTATGGGACTGACCTTCACCACCTCCACCACACTGGCCATGGACTGCACACGCGAACACGCCGGCACGGCCTCGGCACTGCTCGGCGCCTTGGGATTCGCCTTCGGCGGCATCGTCTCGCCGCTGGTCGGCCTGGGTGACACGCTCCTCTCGACGGGAACGGTCTTCGTCGTCTGCGCCCTCTGTTCGTGGGGCAGCATCCGCTTCATCCTGCGCCGTCCCCAACGCTCGGCCGTTGCGGCCTGACAACCCGCACTCCGCCTCCGGGGACAAAAAACTCGGGATCTTGTTTGGATCCCGAGTTTTTCACTCTGCCGAGCCTTCTCCGGGGCGAACCGGGTCTTCCGAAGTTCTGCGATGCGGCGCAGCCGGAAGTGTTTCCAACTTTTTCCAGGCCGCAAACTGAGTCTCAGTAAAGATCTTGCGGAACTTTTTCTCCTGCGTCTGGCGCCATGCCTCACGCTCCTTCGCGGCATCCTTTGCTCCGGCAAACTGCGGATGTCCGCCACGTTCGATTCCATCGGGAGCTCCGGGATGTCCGACCATCCTGCCGGGACCGACCGGGCCCATGCCGGGTCCCATACCCGGGCCGCCGCCCATACCTCGAGGAGCGCCGAACCTTCCGGTCTGTGGCATCTGCGCCTTGAAATGTGCATAAAAAAGTTTGTAGACCTTACGGGTTTGTTTGTCATTGAGTCCGAGAGCCTGTTGCAGCCGCTGCGACTCGCGCATCGCCAAGGCGGAGGGATCACCCGGGCCGACCGCCTCAAGTTCCAGGCCGGAAGCAACGGGTCGCTCAGGCAGCTGTGCACAAAGCGGCAGGGCGAGGTTCCCCAAGACAAAACAGAGGATGAAGAATCGTTTCATCGATTTGAGATTTTGGTTGGAAACGAAACGCAGGACTGGCGGAATTATTGTCCTGAAGAAACCGAAAAAAGCCGGGAAAATCCCGGCTTTCAGAGACCTTGCGGAGGCCCGGATCAGCGGCGCACCTTGACGATGATCTTGCGGATGTGGCCCTCGCCCACCATCGGGGCATGCCCGTCCTCGGGCAGAAGCATCGTAAACTGCCCCGGACGCACCGTATAGTAGGTCTGAGGCTCGTCGTCGAAGAGCTGGATGTCGTTTCCGGCATCGAACTCGGCAAGGGGCTTACGCAGGTTCCGGCGCTCGCTCCACCCGAACGACTCCTCGCGTCCGGAGATGAGCACCTGGATGTCGATGTACTCGTTGTGGACCTCCAGCTTGGCATCCGGCTTGCGCTTCAGATCGACATCCATCACGTTCACGTAGATGTCGCGGCCGTCGAGTTCGTGGATGCCCGGCTCGACAGCCGTCCAGTCGGTCGAGCCGATCAGCTCGAACGCCCGCGCAAGACGCGGATGAAGCGAACAGTAGAGTCCGCTGTTCTTCAGAGAATCGAAAATCATGGTTTTTTGAACTGTTTTGCAACGTCGCACGCCCCGGAATCGTCGCCGGGGAATGCAAATACAAAGATAGAAAGTTTTTTTCTATAACCAAATCTCGGGAAAAATGCTATATTTGTAAGACGAACATCAAAAAATTAACGAAACTATGGATTTTACGGAGATCAAACTGTCGGGCAAAACGCGCCGTGAGCACGATCTGCTCGGAGAAATGGAGATTCCCGAAGAGTATTACTTCGGTGTTCAGACCATGCGGGCCGTGGAGAACTTCCACATCAGCCGCGTACGGCTCAACTTCTTTCCGCGCCTGATCCACGCGCTGGCTGACGTGAAGCAGGGGGCTGCAGCCGCCAACCGCGACCTGGGGCTGCTCGATCCGGCGATCGCCGACGCGATCACCCGGGCATGCGAAGAGCTGCGTGAAGACCGGTTCAACGAACAGTTCGTCGTGGACATGGTACAGGGAGGCGCCGGCACATCGACGAACATGAACGCCAACGAGGTGATTGCCAACCGGGCGCTCGAACTGCTCGGCCACCACAAGGGCGAATACAGCTACTGCCACCCGAACAACCACGTCAATCTCTCGCAATCGACCAACGACGCCTACCCGACGGCCGTGCGCATCGCACTGGCCCGGAGCATCGACAGCGCCGTGACGTCGCTGCAGGAGCTCATCGCCGCATTCCACGCCAAGGGCGAGGAGTTTGCCGACATCATCAAGATGGGCCGCACGCAGCTGCAGGACGCCGTGCCGATGACCCTCGGGCAGGAGTTCGAGGCCTACGCCGCAACGCTGACCGAGGAGATCGACCGTCTGAAGACCAACATGCGGCTCTTCTACGAGATCAACATGGGTGCCACGGCCATCGGTACGGGCATCAACGCCGACCCGGACTATGCGGAGCTCTGCACCAAGCACCTGCGCGAGATCACGGGCCTGCCCCTGACCAAAGCCGCCAACATGATCGAGGCGACGAGCGACACGGGTGCCTTCATCATGAACTCGTCGGCCCTCAAGCGTCTGGCCGTGAAACTGTCGAAGATCTGCAACGACCTGCGCCTGCTCTCGTCGGGCCCGCGCTGCGGACTCAACGAGATCAACCTCCCGCCGCGCCAGCCGGGATCGTCGATCATGCCCGGAAAGGTCAATCCGGTCATTCCCGAGGTGGTCAATCAGGTGGCCTTCCGCGTCATCGGCAACGACCTGGCCATCACGCTGGCCTCCGAAGCCGGACAGCTCGAGCTCAACGTCATGGAGCCGATCATCGTCCTCTCGCTCTTCGAGAACATCGAGATGCTGGTCAATGCCATGAATACGCTGCGCGAGAAGTGCATCGTCGGCATCACGGCCAACCCGGAGGTGTGCCGCCGCATGGTCTACAACAGCATCGGTCTGGTCACGGCCCTCAACCCCTATCTGGGCTACGAAACCTCGACGATGTTGGCCAAGGAGGCCCTGCAGAGCGGAAAGGGCATCTACGACCTGGTGCTCGAGCACAAGCTCATGGACGAGGAGGAGCTCAACAAGATCCTGCGTCCCGAGAACATGGTGCATCCGCGCAAGAAGATCACGGAGTAGCGCGACTGATCGAAAACGAAAAATGTCCGGCAGGCCATCTCGGTCTGCCGGACATTTTTTTCTCGGGGACAACTTCGGGTCCGCCGCCCTACTTGCGCGGCGTGCGTTTCAGACGCACGACAACGGGCAGGTGGTCCGAGAAGGTCACTTCGGGAACCTCGTAGATCACGGCCCGGAACTCGGGCGAGGTGAGCACGAAATCGATGCGCAGCATGTTGAAGAAACCGCGGTAGGTATACGAATAGCCCGAACCGCAGTCGCTGAAGGCATCGTCGAGTCCGGCAGCCATCCGGCGGTAGACATACGACACGGGGGTGTCGTTGAAGTCGCCGCAGACGATCCGCGGAGTCCGCGTAGCCTCGATCACCGCAGCAATGCTGTCCACCTGATAGGCCCGAAGCTCGCTGTTCTCGCGCAGGCGGCTCACGATACTGCGGATCTTCACCTCACGGGCCGTATCGGAGAGGATGCGGGAGGTGATGAAGTCGTTGTCGTCGGCATTGATGGCCGTCGAGCGAAGGTGGTTGTTGAAGACCCTGACCGTATCGTCGTCGATCAGCACGTCGGCCCAGACCGCCGAATGAGGCGACAGAACGGTAGCCGAGCGCAGGATGCGGTATTTGCTCAGGATAATCATCGAGGCCCCGACAAGCGAGTCGGGAGCCGAAGTCTGCCCGAAACGGGCGCTCTCATAGGAGTCGGAGAGGATACGGAAACACTCCGAGCGGTCTGCCAGACGGCCGTTGAACTCCTGCAGGCAGACGATATCGGGATCGAGCCGTTCGATCAGCTGCACGACGCTGTCCACACTGCTCTGGCCATCCTCACCGTAGAAGCCGCGGACGTTGTAGGACATGAACTCGAAGGTCCCGCGGTCGGAGACCTCGCCGTAGGTGCGCCGGATCTCGGGCCGCCAGAAGAGCGACACGTCGAAGAGGCCGATGAAGACGACCGCCAGCATCGTGAGCGCCTGCACGCGCCGCCAGCGGATCACCCAGTAGAGCATCAGCACCACGGCCGCCACGTAGACGGCCGGAGCGGCCAGCCCCAGCACGGGCAGGAACCACACCCGCCCCGGATTGACATAGGGTACGAAATAGGTGACGACCATCACCGCCCCCACCGCCAGCGAGCAGAGCGTGAGCAGTGCGTCGAGCAGCCGCAGCACCCCTCTCCGGCGCCCCTTCCTCGGGCCGCGCGAACCGTAACCGTCGTAGTATGCGTTGTCGCTCATGGCTGTCAGAACCGGATCGCACCGTTACGCTTCCACCACTGCAGCAGCAGGTAGCCCCACAGCATGCCGCCCACGTGGGCGAAGTGGGCCACATTGCCGCCGTAACCGGTCCAGCCGAGGAAGAGTTCGATCACGCCATAGATGATGACGAACCATTTGGCCTTCAACGGAATCGGCGGGATGAGCAGCATGATGACGGCATTGGGGTGCATGACGCCGAAGGCGAGCAGCAAACCCATCACGGCACCCGACGCGCCGACAAGCTGGATTGGCAGTTCGCCGGCCAGCCAGGCCGTGGCGACCTGGATCAGCGCCGCACCGATGCCGCAGACCATGTAGTAGATGAGGAAGCGCTTCGAGCCCAGTTCGTACTCCAGCGTGCGCCCGAACATCCACAGGCCGAACATGTTGAAGAAGATGTGCTCGAAATTGGCGTGCAGGAACATGTAGGTGATGAACTGGTAGGAGTGGAACTCCATGCCCAGAAACTCCGGAGCCCCGACCGAGAGGGCGAACAGGCGGTAGATCTGGTCGCCGACGGGCAGCAGCGCCGTGGCCATATAGGCCAATACATTTATGATAATCAGGTTCTTGACAACCGGAGGCGTCTGAAAATACGGATTCATGGACGTTTGAAATTTCTGTAAATGTACGTTTTTTTCACCGAATTATCCCAGTTTGGCGCGCAACTCTTCGGGCGTGATTTCGACAAGGATGGCTTTGCCCGAGGGCGAGAAGCTGACGTTGCCCGTCGCGGCGAGCTGCGCCAGCAGGGACTCGGCCTCCTCGCGGCCCAGACTCCGCGGAGCGGTGCGGGCACCGCTGCGGGCCATGACGGAGGCGATGCGTTCGCGCCGCACGTCGGCAAGCGGCACGGGGGTCGAGAAGGCCTGCAGCAGGTCGTAGATCATCGAGTCGATCGCATCGGCCGGGAGGTCGGCCGGGGTGCCCTTCACCTCGACGGCCCCCGCACCGCAGCACTCGATGTCGAAGCCCAGCGAAGCAAATTCCACAGCGTGCTCCTCCAGCAGGTCGTACTCCTCGGCCGAGAGCACCAGCCGCTCGGGGAAGAGCAGCTGCTGGCTCACGGCCGTCGAACAGCCGGCCATGCGGAGGTACTCCTCATAGAGGATCCGCTCCCGGGCCCGGCGAATGTCCACAACGACGAAACGGCCGTCGAGCAGCGCCGCAAGAAGCCCTCCTCCCAACGACAGGGGGTCGGAAAACTCCGGATGCGCACCGACCTCAAGGCGGCTCTGCGTGCACTCCGCATCATCCGAAGAGACGAAATCGAGCGAACTCTCGCCGAACTCACCGCCCGATACGATGTCGGTGAACTCCTCACCGGCCTCACCGCCCGACGGAACGGACAGGCAGCCGCCGTCGAACGAAGCATCCGAAGCGATGTCGTCGAACGCCTCACCGTCACCGACAGCGCCGCCCCACGCCGCAGTCGGACGGACAGTCGGGATACGGGGCACCGGAGCCGGATCCAGCGGACGGACCGACGGCGGCACCGTCGGGGTCCGCATCGCCGGAGCGGCGGCATCGGAGAGGCTCCCGCCTCCCATGGCCTCGGCCGGATCGCTCCACGGGACGTCGAATCCCGTGAAATCGACATTCGGATCGGGGGCCGAAGGGTCGATATACTCCTCACGGAAAGGATTGTAGTCGTTGTTGGACATGGCCTTCGGCTCGTTGTAGACGACCCCGCGCTGCAGGACGGGGATATCGACCTGCCCCTCGCTGTCGAAATCCATCAGGGGCACCGCTCCCGTCTTGGCCAGCGTCTCGCGTACGGCGGCATGGACGATCTGCCACACGGCCTCCTCGTCGGCAAACTTCACCTCGGTCTTCTGCGGATGGACATTGACGTCGATCCGTCCGGGATCGATACTGAGGTAGAGGAAATAGGAGGGCTGTGCATTGACGGGAATAAGCTTCTCGTAGGCCTTCATCACGGCACTCGTGAGGTAGGTGCTCTTGAAATAGCGCCCATTGACGAAGAGATACTGCTCCGTGTTGCGTTTCTTGGCCGCGGCTGGCCGGCCGATGAATCCCGCAATCGAGGCGATCGAGGTCTCGGCCCCCACCTCCAGCAGGTTCTGCTTGATGTGCCGTCCGACCACATCGACGATGCGGCCGGCCAGAGAAGAGGCCGGAAGCGAATAGACCGGGGCATCGTTGGCATAGAGCTCGAAGGCGATCTGCGGATTGCACAGCGCGACCCGCTGGAACTCGCTCTTGATCTGCGCCGCCGAGGTCGTGCTCTTGTCCAGGAACCGGCGGCGGGCTGGAACGTTGTAGAAGAGGTTGCGCACGAAGAACTGCGAGCCGACGGGGCACATCACGGGACGCTGCCCGACGAACTGCCCGCCGTTGATCTCGGTTTGGGTGCCCATCTCGTCGTCGGCCTGCCTCGTGCGGAGCTCGACCTGTGCCACGGCGGCGATCGAGGCCAGCGCCTCGCCGCGGAAACCGAACGTATGGAGGGCATAGATGTCCTCCACGTCGCGGATCTTGCTTGTGGCATGGCGGTCGAAGGCCATGCGCGCGTCGATGGGCGACATGCCGCAACCGTCATCGACGATCTGGATCAGCTCGCGGCCCCCATCGCGGAAATTGACCTTCACCGAAGCGGCCCCGGCGTCGATGGCGTTCTCCATCATCTCCTTGACCACCGACGAGGGGCGATTGACCACCTCACCCGCGGCGATCTGATTGGCGACCACCTCGGGCAACAATCTGATTTTATCTGCCATCTGCCGTTATTCTTCTTCGTAATCGTTCGGGACGACCAGGATCGGGGCATAGGGATCGAACGTCCCCTGCTCAACCTGCGTCTGCCCGGCCGGTGTCTTTCCCTGCTGTGCCCGCAGGAAGAACTCGGCCAGCTTCGGATAGAGCAGGTAGATGAAGAGCATGACGAAGACCGCCGCCACGACCATCTTCAGCACCCGCGTCCGGCCCCGCCCCTGCTCGCCGGCATGGCGGGCGGCACGTGCGTCGCGCTGCGTGCGGATGTACTGTCCGGGGGTGTATTCACGCCCGGCATCCTCGGCCCGCTCGCCGCGCAACTCGGCCCGGCGCTGCTCGCGCGCCTCCTTCTCGGGATCGTAGTAGCGCGGAATGTAGTTGAACTTGTTCGCGTGTTTCTTGAACGGGGAAAAGCCTAACATAGCTGCTCTGAACTAATTTTCGGTAAAGATACGAATATCTTCCGAGATTTATTGCTTTCGGTGCCCCGGCGCCGCGATTTTATCGCTTCAGACGCGCGGGCCGCATACGGCAAGCCCCTGCCATCGGCAGGGGCTGCAGCGTCGGAACGCTCTCCGCCGGGCCGCACGGCCCGTCAGCGGAAGAAACTCTTCATGCGTTCGAAGATGTTCTGATTCTTGACCGACTCGGCGTGCTGGAAATCGGGCTGCTGGGCCAGCTGCTCGACCAGGCGCTTCTCCTCGGCGGTGAGTTTCGACGGGATGGTGATGTCCACGACAACCAGCTCGTCGCCGCGGCCGTAGCCGTTCACCTCAGGCAATCCCTTGCCGCCCAGACGCAGGACCTTGCCGGCGTGCGTTCCGGGAGCGATCTTGATCTTGGCCCGTCCGTCCACGGTCGGCACTTCGACCGTACCGCCCAGCAGGGCCGTCGTCACCGTAATGTTGAGGTTGTGGATCAGGTCGTTGCCGTCGCGCACCAGCTCGGGATTCGGCTCCTCCTCGATGAGCACCTGCAGGTCGCCGTTCACGCCGCCGTGGCGCGCCGCATTGCCCTTGCCCGAGACGGTGAGCACCATACCCTCGCCCACTCCGGCCGGGATATGGATCTCGACGACCTCGTCACCGCGCAGCGTACCCTCGCCCTTGCACTTGTCGCAGGGGGCCGTGATCACCTTGCCCGCGCCGCCGCACGTGGGGCAGACGCCCTGGGTCTGCATGCGGCCGAAGAAGGTGTTCTCGACACGCGTCACATAACCCGTCCCGTTGCAGGTCGAGCAGGTCGAATAGGCGTTCGCATCGCGGGCGCCCGTGCCGCCGCACTTGTCGCAGGCGATCGTCTTGGTGATCTTGAGCTTCTTCGTGACGCCGTTGGCCACTTCCTGCAGCGTGAGCCGCACCTTGACACGGATGTCCGTGCCGCGGTTCACCCGCCGGCCGCCCGACGACGAGGAGCGGAACCCGCCCCTGAAATGGCCGCCGAAGATATCGCCGAACTGCGAGAAGATGTCCTCCATCGAGAAGCCGCCGCCGCTGAAGCCGCCGAAGCCGCCGGCCCCGCCCGCAGCGCCGCTCATCCCGGCGTGTCCGAACTGGTCGTAGCGGGCACGCTTGTCGGGATTCGACAGCACGTCGTAGGCCTCGGCCGCCTCCTTGAACTTCTCCTCGGCCTCCTTGTCCCCGGGGTTCTTGTCCGGGTGGTACTTGATGGCCGCCTTGCGGTAGGCCTTCTTTATCTCGTCGGCATTGGCGTTTTTCGAAACGCCCAACACCTCGTAGTAATCTCTTTTCTCTGCCATGATCCTACTCTCCTACAACGACTTTCGCGAAGCGAAGCACCCGTTCGCCCAGACGGTAGCCCGTCTGCACGACGTCGATGACCTTGCCCTTCTTCTCCTCGCCGGCAGCGAAGCGGGCCACGGCCTCGCACAACTCCGCGTCGAACTCCTTGTCCTTGACCTCGATCTCCGTGACGCCCTTCTGGCGCAGCGCCTCGGTGAACTTCTGCGCGATGAGCTGCACGCCGGCACGCAGCGCCTCGATGTCGTCGCTCTTCTCCATTGCCGCCACGGCCCGCTGCACGTCGTCACGCACGGGAAGCATTGCCAGCAGGACGTCGCGCCCGCCCGTCTCGACCAGCTCCATCTTCTCGCGGATCGTACGCTTGCGGTAGTTGTCGAACTCGGCCTGCAGGCGCAGGTACTTGTCCTGCCATTCGGCCAGCACCGACTCGAGTTCGGCCGCGGCTTCGCCTTCGGGACGCTCGCCTTCGACTGACATCGTGTCAGCCGACGCTGCCGCAGCGTCTGCCATATTGGCATCCGCCGCCGTTTCCGCGGTCGTCTGTCCGGTCTCGGAAGCGCTCTTCTCGCCGTCCTTAACGGCCTCATTATAAACTTTTTCCTCTTTCATATCTGGTATTTTTTCGGTTTTTCCGCCTCTATTTGCGCAAATTGCATACCAACCGGCCGGCAAGGGCTCATCCGATGATGAAAATCGCCGGACGTTTGTTCATTTCGGGTAGCGGCTGGCGCTGCCACTCGGCCACGGTACGGGTTATGATCCGCTCGCCGGGGGCCGTGACATCGACGGCCAGAGTCAGCCGCGTCGTCGGAGCGAGCGTGCGCAGGAGTTCCTCGAAGAGTTTCACGTTGCGGTAGGGAGCCTCGATGAAGAGCTGCGACTGTCCTTCGGCCTGGGCGCGGCGTTCGAAGAAGCGGATCGCCCGGGACCGCTCGGGCGGTTTGACGGGGAGGTATCCGTTGAAGGCGAACGACTGCCCGTTGAGTCCCGAGGCCATGAGCGCAAGCAGGATCGACGATGGTCCGACCAGCGGCACGACCCGAATGCCGCAGCGATGGCACTCCGCAACCACGGCCGCACCCGGATCGGCGACACCCGGCACGCCCGCCTCGGAGATCACCCCGGCCGAACGCCCCGCAAGCAGGGGTTTGACCAGCTCCCCGACCTCGCGCTCGGCAACCGTATGTTCGTTCAGTTCGCGGAACTCCAGTTCGTCGATCGGGCGCGTCACGCCCGCCTTCGACAGGAAACGCCGCGCCGTGCGCGTATTCTCGACGATGAAGTAGTCCAACGAGTCCATCACGGCGCGGTTCGACGCCGGGAGCACGTCCCACGGGGCGGTCTCGTCCGAGATCGGACAAGGGATCAGATAGAGGGTTCCTGCAGCCATTACTCCTTGAGGTAGATTCGTTTGACGCGGCTCGAAACCGACGTCATGATTTCATAGGGGATCGTATCGAGCACGCGGGCCATCGTTTCGAGGTCGTTGCCCGCTTCGGGCGAGAAGATCGTCACCTCGTCGCCCTCCTCCACGCCTGCGATCTCCGTGATGTCGATCATGCAGCTGTCCATGCAGACCCGTCCGACGATCGGCGCCGGAGATCCGGCCACGAGCACCGACCAGCGGCCGCAGCCCAGATGGCGGTCCAGTCCGTCGGCATAGCCCACGGGGATCGTCGCCGTGACGCTCGGGCGCGTGAGGCGTCCGGCACGCCCGTAACCGACCGTCTCGCCGGCCACCAGGTGCTTGATCGCGACGATCCGGGTCCGGAGCGTCGAGACGGGACGCAGCGACGGGTTGTGCTGCCACCCGAAGCCGTAGAGCCCCAGTCCGAGGCGGCACATGTCGTACTGCGCCTCGGGGAAGCGCTCAATGGCCGCCGAGTTGGCCGTGTGGCGGATCACCGGATAGGGCAGCGCCTCGACCAGTCGCGTGCTCATCCGGTCGTAACGGGCGATCTGCGCCCGCGTGTAGGCATCCTCCTCGGGCATGTCGGCGCAGTTCAGGTGCGAGAAGACCGTCGCCACCTTCACCTCCGGGCGCAGGGGCAGCACCTCGCACAAACGGTCGATCTCCTCCTCCATGAAGCCGAGCCGGTGCATGCCCGTATCGAGTTTCAGGTGGATCGGATAGCGGAACTCCCCGGCATGCGAGACGGCCGAAGCGAAGTCATCGAGCGACCGGAAGCTGTAGATCTCGGGCTCGAGCCGGTTGGCGATCATCAGATCGAAGCTGTCGGCATCGGCGTTCAGCACCACGATGGGCATCGTGATGCCCCGCTCGCGCAGCAGCACCCCTTCGTCGGCAAAGGCCACGGCAAGGTAGTCCACCCCCTGGTGCTGGAGCATCTGCGCCACCTCGAAGTCACCCGCGCCGTACGACGCGGCCTTGACCATCGCCACGAGCTTCGTACCGTGGGAGAGCTGGGCGCGGAAATAGTTGAGGTTATGGATCATGGCATCGAGATCGACCTCCAGCACGGTGGTGTGGCTCTTGCGTGCCAGCGCATGGGCAATCTTCTCGAAACGGAAGTCGCGGGCGCCCTTCAGCAGCACGGCGCGGCCGGCCACGGCCCCGCGGCCGATGCGGGCAATGCACTCGTCGGTCGAGGCATAGAACTCCCGATCGCACGCAAAGAGCGCGGCGTAGCGTTTCAGGCGGGGCCCGATGCCGATGAAGGTGTCGATGCCGGCACGCGAGACCATGCCCGCCACGCGGCTGTAGAGTTCGTCGTCCGACAGACCGCTCTGCGCGATGTCCGACAGGATGAGGGTACGCCGCCGCGAGAGCGCCACGTTGTGCAGGTAGTCGAGGGCCAGGGCCAGCGAATTGAGGTCGAGGTTGTAGGCGTCGTTGATGAGCACCGAGTCGTTGATACCCTCCTTGACTTCGAGGCGCATGGCTACCTCGGGAGCCGAGGCGAACGACGGGGCCGGGAACTCCATGGCCGCACAGAAGGCCTCGACGATCTGGGCGTTGCGCCGCGAGGCCTCGTTGCCGATGACCGACTCCGGGATGCGGGGATATGCGGCCGCATCGTAGAGCTTCCGCTCGGCGAAATGCGAGGCGATCAGGCGCCCGAGCGGCTCGTAGTAGCTGTGGTAGACGATCTTCGACGCGCTACGCGCCAGTGTCATCTTCTCGAGGCACTTCTGTTCGAGGTTCAGGAAGTTCTCCTGATGGGCGTCGCCGATCGAGGTGAAGACCACCACGTCGGGGCGGATGATACGCTCGAGGCGCTCCATCTCACCGGGTTTCGAGATGCCGGCCTCGAAGATGGCCAGCTGTTCGTCGCCCTCGAGCATCAGCACCGAGAGGGGCACGCCCAGCTGCGAGTTGTAGCTCTTCGGCGAGCGGTAGCACTTCATCCCCGCGGGGAGCTCCTCGGCCAGCCACTCCTTGATGACGGTCTTGCCGTTCGAGCCCGTGATGCCCACGACCGTACCGCGGAAACAGGCCCGGTGGTAGGCAGCCAGCGACTGCAGCGCGTCGATGGCATTCTCCACCACGACATAGCCGCACCCCTCGGCCGGCTCGACGGGGCGCTCGACCAGAAAGGCGCGCACGCCCCGCCCGCACATCTCCCGGATGTAGTCGTGCGAATCGTGGTTGGCGCCCCGCATGGCCACGAACATCGGACCCGTGGCCAGCTCGCACGTCAGCGAACGGCTGTCGGTCACCACCGACTGCACCTCGCGGTCGCAGCCGGAAAAGACGCCGCCCGTGATGGCGGCGATCTGTGAAAGAAGGTATTTCATAAAAAACCTGTATTGTTGGACGGTTTCCCGTCAAAAAATCGGTCAGACGGCGAAGGTTACGATCGTAATGCCGGCACCGCCCCGGTCGGCGTGCTCGTCGGCGACCGAAGCGACGTCGGACACCGTGCGCAGGTAGCGGCGGATCTCCTCCTTCAGGGCGCCGGTACCCTTGCCGTGGAGGATCGAGACCGACCCCACGCCGAGCATCAGCGCGTCGTCCACGAAGTCCTGCACGGTCTCCAGCGCCTCGGCGGCCCGCATACCGCGCACGTCGATGTGGTCCTTGAAGTTGAGCTTGCGCGCCGAAATGTCGGCCGAAACCACCGTCCGGGCCGTCACGGGGCGCGTCGCCTCGCGGTATTCGCGGTTCGAGACAACGGTGAGTTGCGCCTTGTCCACCGTGGTGAGTATCTGTCCGAAAGCCACCTGGGCCTTGCGTCCCTTGATCGAGCGCACCTCGCCGACCATCTCCTGCCCGGCCATGCGGACCTTCGAGCCCTCGACCACCTCGCGGGGCTGCTCCGCAACGGGCGCCGCCTGTTTGGGCTCACTTCCCTCGCGGGCCTTCCGCTCGGCCCGGCGCTGACGCCGCCGCTCGATGCGCTCCATCTCGCGCGCCACCGAAGCGTCGTGTTCGGCCGTGTCGGCCTCATCGACCTTTTCGCGGAAGTCGTCCAGTTCGCGGCGCGCCAGACGTGTCAGCTCCTTCTCGGCCTGCGCCTCGCGGATCGTGCGGATCGTATTCTCGATCTGCCGGTTGGCATCGGCAATGAGCTGCTGCGCCTCCTGCTTGGCCCGCCGCAGGATCTCCTGCCGCTCGGAGCGGATCTTCGAGAGCTGCTCGGCATAGTTCTGCTCGAGCTCCTCGACCTTGCGGTCCGTCAGGCGAATGCGGTCGCGCTTCTGCTCCCAGTAGTGCTTGTCGCGCGCGATCTCACGCAACTGCTTCTCGATGTTGATGTGGTCCGAACCGGCCTTCTCGCTGGCCGCACGGATGATCTCCTCCGGGAGGCCGATCTTGCGGGCGATCTCCACGGCAAACGAACTGCCCGGCTTGCCCATCTCGAGGCGGAACAGCGGACGGATGCGCTGCACGTCGAAGGTCATCGCGCCGTTGGCGATGCCCTCGGTGTTCGACGCATAGTATTTGATGTTGGCGTAGTGCGTGGTGATGACACCGTAGCAGCCCCGGTCGAGCAGCCGCTCGAGGATCGCCTCGGCGATGGCCCCGCCGATCGTGGGCTCGGTACCCGAGCCGAACTCGTCGATGAGCACCAGCGTGCGGTCGGAGGCCCCGGCCAGCATGTGCTTCATGTTGAGCAGGTGCGACGAGTAGGTCGAGAGGTCGTTGTCGATCGACTGTTCGTCGCCGATGTCGATGAAGATGCTCTCGAAGACGGGCAGTTCCGAAATCTCCGACGTCGGGACCAGGAACCCGCACTGGAACATGTACTGCACGATGCCCGTGGTCTTCAGGCAGACCGACTTGCCGCCGGCGTTCGGGCCCGAAATGACGAGAATGTGCTTGCGGCGGTCGAGCTGCAGATCGAGCGGCACGATCTCGCGGCCGGCGGCACGCAGCGTCTGCTGCAGCAACGGGTGGCGGGCCGTGCGGAGCACCAGGCGGTCGTCGGTCGAGAGGATCGGGCGCACGCAGCCGTTCTCCGAAGCCCAGCGTCCCTTGGCGCGCAGCATGTCAATCTCGGCGAGGTAGTCGCCCGAGTCGGCGATCAGGGCGGCATCGGGACGGATCGAGTCGGTGAATTCCGAGAGGATGCGGACGATCTCGCGCCGCTCCGAATACTCCAGCTCGCGCAGTTCGTTGTTGATCTCCACGACCTCGACCGGCTCGACATAGAAGGTCTTTCCGGTAGCCGACTCGTCGTGGATGAATCCGTTGAGTTTGCGTTTGTTGGCTGCAGCGACGGGGATCACGGCCCGACCGTCGCGGATCGAGATCTGCGCATCGGCATCAACGATCCCGGCCCCCTTGGCCGAGGCCAGGACGGCCTGCAGGCGCTTGGCGGCCTGCCCCTCGCGTTCGCGGATCGCGCGCCGGATCTCCTGCAGGGCCGGCGAGGCGTTGTCACGGACGTTGCCGAAGCGATCGACGATCGCATCGATGCGCCGGACGATCTCGGGGAACGCGGCCACGCCGTGCGTGCGGTCCCAGAGCGTCGGATAGCGATCCTGACGGTTGAGGATGAACGAAATGACACCGCCGAGGGCCGACAGCGCCCGATGCAGCGTAACGACCTCCTCGACGTCGAGGAACGTTCCCTCGACGCGCAGTTTGGCGACGATCTGGTCGATGTCGGGGTATTCGCCTCCGGGAAAGTCGTGCTCCATGTCGAGGAGCAGGCGCATCTCGTCGGCCAAAGCCAGCCGGCGCTCGATTTCGCGCGGCGAGGTGGAGAACTGCTCGGAGGCGATCCGCTCACGGGCCGCGCGCATGGTACAAAGGGCTGCGACCTGCTCGCGGAGCCGGTCGAAACCTATTTTCTGCTCGAAGGAAGCAGGATATATCATTGCCGTAAAATTAACTTTTCATCGTCCGCAGGCTCCACCCGGAGCGGGATTCCACCCTGCTGCGGAACGGGATCCGTTCAGGGGAACGCGCCGACGCCCCTTCACGCAGGCTCCGTCGCCGCCGCGGGACCGCCGCTCACTGCGCCCGCTTCAGGGAGTCGCGCTCGGCCCGGGCGGCCTCTTTGGCAGCCTTGCGCAGCGCCTTGGCCTTCATCTTCTCGGGATCACGGCCGAAGAGCGAGAAATGCACGTAGCGGCCCGGATAATTCTTCAGATCGGCAAGCAGCGCCGCGAGGTTGCTGCCGGCCGTAGTCAGCGAATCGTAGAGCGCCGGGTCGTTCACCAGACGTCCTACCGTGCCCTCGCCGGCCTCGATCCGCTCGAGCAGGCTGCCCACCTGTCCGACGGCGTCGGAGAGCTTGCGGGCGAATTCCGCCTCGGCCAACTCCCCCGTAACGTCATTCAGGTTGCCCACGATGCTGTCCACGCGGGGCGCATTCTCGCCCAACATGTCGGCGAACTCCGTCAGGTTGCGCACGGCCTCCTGCAGGTTGCTCTTCTCGGAATCGAGCAGCTGCGCCAGGTCGCCCGAGAGGTTGTTGAGGTTTCCGAGCGTTCCGGAGATGTTTTCGCCGTTCTCCTCCAGCAGGCGGTTAATGTTGCCGAGCGTGAGCGAAAGTTCGTCGGTCACCTGCGAGATCTTCTGCTTGAAGAACTCCAGTTCCGAACCGGCCATGTCCATCAGGTCGCGGTTGCGGCTCGAACGGAGCGTGTCTCCCTTTTCGAGGTAGATGTCCGACTCCCCATAGGTCACCTCGATGGCCTTGGCGCCCATGAGGCTGCTGCTGACGATCTTCGCCTCGGAATCCGACGGGATGCGGTACTGCCGCTTGATGGTCAGCTGCAGGATCACCTTGTCGCTGCGCTGCGGATCGAACGAGATTCCGGTCACGGTGCCGATCTTCACACCCTGCATCATGACCGACGATGCCGACTGCACGCCATTGACCTGGTCGTAGGCGGCGTAATAGACCGTATTGCGGCCGAAAATGTCAAATCCCTTGAGGAATCGGATTCCGGCCCATGCGGCGATGATCATCGCCACGGCGAAGATTCCGATTTTGGCTTCTCTTTTCATATCACGAATTTCTTATTCTCCTTGTTATTTGACGACTCTGCCGCCCTGCACGCTCACCACGAACGCCTCGGGGAAGGCCTTACGCACCTCGCGCAGCCGCTTCTGGGCCGCCGCACGGTCGGCATATTCGCCGACGCAGTATTTATAGGGGAAACAACCCTCGGAGGCATACTCCTTCACCTTGCCGCGGTACGAACGGAACTGCGACGAGGTGAGCGGCACCGCCTTCGAACTGGCCATCACCTGCACGGCATAACGCAACGGCTGCTCCGCGGCCGGAGCCTTCGCCCCCTGTCCCGCGGCCGAAGCCTGCTTTTCCCCGGCAGCCGGACGGGACGGGACGGAACGGGACGTATCCTTGGCCGTTTCCTTGGCCGTTTCCTTGGCCGGAGCGGGAGCCGGACGGGGCTTTTCCCGGGCCGTATCTTCGGCCGGGACGGCAGGCTCCGCAGGCGCGGCCCCGCCTTCCGACTTGCGGATCTTGAGCACATAGTCCGAATAGTCGCGCACGGCCTGGTAGATGTTGCGGGCGATCTCGTTCTGTCCCTTCTCCGACTTCATGTAGGCCATCTCCTGCGGATTGGTCATGAAGCCGATCTCGGTCAGCACACCCGGCATGTCGGTGGCATAGAGCACCCGCAGCAGCTGGGGCTTCACCCCGCGCGAGTGGCGGCCGCTGGAGATGTAGTTGTTCTGTACGAAGCGGGCCAGCGCCATGCTGTACTCGCCGTAGGTAAACTGCAGGTTCTGGATGTAGGCCCGGACGATCGCCGCGGTCCGCTCGTCCGACATGTCGATCAGGTCCTCGCGGTTGCTCTCGTAGAGTGCATTCTCGTTGTAGCGCTGCTCCTTGGGGCTCTCGCCCATGATGAGCGTCTCGACCCCGCGGGCTGCCGTGGCACGGGCAGCATTGACGTGGATCGAGATGAAGAGGTCGCCCCCGGCGCCGTTGGCGATGTCGGCACGCGCCTGCAGGTCGTCGGCCAGGGTCTTGCCCAGTTCCTTGTCGGTCTTGCGCGTGTAGACCACCTTCACACCCGGCATCCCCTGTTCGATCAGGCGGCCGACCTTGAGAGCCACCTTCAGCGTCAGGTCCTTCTCGTAGACCCCGCCGTAATGCGCCCCGGGAAACTTGCCGCCGTGGCCGGCGTCAATCACCACGACCTCGACCCCGTGTGCAATATTCGCGCTGCGGACTACGTTTGTCAGAAGCGTAGCCGCCGCCAGTACGAGGAGGAAGAGGAACCGTGTGCGCATATTTAGTGGTATCAAGTGCAGGCTATCTGTAAATTTTTACCTATCTTTGTCGCGCCTTGCACGCCGCATGGAGCCGAATAAGCCCCTGGGGCGGGCGTTTTTGCCGACTTGTCGGCAAAGGTACGGAAATTTTTGGAATTTTGAACAGCGTAAGGGTAAAATATCTCTTGTCGGCGACGGTGCTTCTGCTCTTCGTCCAGGCGTTGCTGGGCTCCACCGCCCCGGCTGCGGCATACCGCACGGCTCCGGCAGACACGCTTTCCGCACACCTTCCCGACACGCTGCAGCCCGCAACGGCCGACCAACCCGATGCCCCCGCACCGCTCGACCTGAAGCCCGAACCCCTCTCGCGCCGCGAACGCCGCGAACGGGCCCGCGCCGCCCGGGAACAGGAGCGCCGCAACCGCGAATTCAACAACCTGACGCAGGAGGAGCGCGACTCGGTCTTCTCCTCGCAGGTCGATTCGCTGGTGGCCCAAAAGGCCGACTCGCTGGCATCGCGCTCCGACTCCGACACGACCCGCAACCCGCGTGCCGCACGTCCGTTCCTCGACGACCAGCTCTCGGGCAAGAACACCGACTCACTGGTCTACGACGTGCGCAACAAGCGGGTCTACGTCTACAACGAGGGAGACGTAACCTACCAGAACCGGAACCTGAAGGCCGACTACATGCAGATCGACATGGACACGAAGCTGATCTACGCCTACGGAAAGCCCGACTCGGTGGACGGCAAGTGGACGGTCACCAAACCCGAGTTCACCGAGGGAGGAACGGCCTACCAGATGGATACGATCACCTACAACCTCGACACGCAGAAGGCCAAGATCAAGGGCGTGGCCACGCAGCAGGGCGACGGATGGCTGGTGGGCGGCAGCGTGAAGAAGATGCCCGACAACACCTTCAACATCGAGCACGGCAAGTACACCACCTGCGACCAAACCGACCACCCGCACTTCTACCTGGCCATGACCAAGGCAAAGGTGATTCCCGGGAAAAAGGTGGTCACCGGACCGGCCTACCTGGTCATGGAGGACGTGCCGATCTATTTCCTCGGCATACCCGAGGGCTTCTTCCCGATCAACATGGGCCCCAAGTCGGGTCTGCTGATGCCCACCTACGGAGAGGAGACCTCCAAGGGATTCTTCCTCCGCGACCTGGGCTACTACATCACGCTGGGCGAATATGCCGACCTGGCGCTCCGCGGCGGATTCTACACGCTCGGCTCGTGGGAGGCCTCGGCCGCCTCGCGCTACATCAAGCGATACAAGTACAGCGGCAGCTTCAACGTGGAGTTCTCGAGCGTAAAGACCGGCGAAAAGGGCGAACCCGACTACATCAAGCAGAACAACTTCCGCGTGCAGTGGACCCACTCGCAGGATGCCAAGGCCAATCCCGGATCGACCTTCTCGGCCTCGGTGAACTTCGCCACCAGCGGCTACAACCGCTACTCGGCCACCAACATCAACGACATCCTTTCGACGCAGACCAACTCGTCGATCTCCTACTCGAAGAGCTGGAGCGGAACCCCCTTCTCGCTCTCGGCAAACATGGCCATCTCGCAGAACTCGCAGAACAAGTCGATCTCGGTGACGCTGCCCACGGTGGTCTTCAACGTCTCGCGATTCTACCCCTTCAAGCGCAAGGAGAAGACCGGCAAGGACCGCTGGTACGAGAAGATCTCGATGCAGTATACGGGCAAGATGACCAACTCGGTCACCACCACCGAGTCGGAGATCTTCTCGAAAAAGACGCTCGAGAACATGAAGAACGGCATCGAGCATTCGATCCCCGTATCGGCATCGTTCAACCTGCTCAACTACATCAACATCACGCCGTCGTTCAACTATACCGAGAAGTGGTACTTCAAGAAGCAGGAGTACGAGTGGAATCCGATCACGAACCAGACCGACACGCTGCCCTCTAACTACGGATTCTACCGCCTCTACAACTACTCCACCAGCGTCTCGGCCTCGACGACCCTCTACGGCATGTACGATTTCACGAAGAAGCGCCGCGACCGCAAGATCCAGGCCATCCGCCACACGATCACCCCGTCGGTCGGATTCTCCTACACGCCCGACTTCGCCGATCCCAGATACGGCTACTACCTCACGCGACAGACCGACTCGACGGGCCGCGTGACGACCTACTCTCCCTATGCGGTCAATGCCTACGGCGTGCCCTCGTCGGGCCGCTCGATGTCGATGACCTTCTCGCTGTCGCAGAACCTCGAGATGAAGGTGCTCTCGAAGAGGGACACATCGGGCGTCAAGAAGATCAAGCTCATCGACGAACTGCGTCTGGGCGGGTCGTACAACTTCCTGGCCGACTCGATGCGGCTCTCGACCATCTCGCTCTCGTTCCGCACGACGCTCTTCAAGAACTTCGGCATCAACCTCTCGGCCACGATCGATCCCTACCGCGTCACACCCGAGGGTGTCCGCTACGACAAGCTCTTCTTCCCGGGACGCATCACCTCGACGGGCTGGTCGTTCGGCTACACCTTCAAGTCGCGCGAGGACAAGTCGCAGCCGGCCGTAAACGACATCACGAGCCTGCCCCCGGAGTATTCGAACCCGTTCTACGACCCCTACGGCACGATGGACCCCACCCTGCGAAGGCAATACATGTCACAGGCCTACTACGACTTCTCGCTGCCGTGGAACTTCGGCTTCAACTATGCGGTGAACTATTCGGTCTCCTACGTGAACAACGGCACGACGGGATACCGCAAGAACGTCACGCAGACCGTCAGCTTCAACGGCTCGCTGAACCTCACACCCAAGACGGGCATCACCTTCCAGGGAGGTTACGACATCAAGGCCCGAAAGCTCACGACCTCGTCGGTATCGATCACGCGCGACCTCCACTGCTGGCAGATGTCCTTCTCGTGGATCCCCTTCGGCTACCACAAGAGCTGGAGCTTCAACATCGGCGTGAAGGCCGCCTCGCTCTCCGACCTGAAGTACGACAAGTCGCAGTCGATGTACGACAACATGTACTGACACGGTCTGTCCTCCATCCCGCTACCCCGCATTCCAAAAAAAATCCGGCATCGGAAAACTCCGACACCGGACAGACTGTGCTGTATCCGCCCTGTGTGCTCCGGGCGGAGCGGGATCAACGATTCAGGCCGTCGGCCACGGACTCGGGGTCGTGCCGGTATTTGAATACCAGGGCGAAGACCACTCCCACGAGCAGGGCATAGCCGGCAAAGATCAGCCACGAGGCAGACCACCCCGCAACCATCGCCTCGGCCCCCTGCTGCGAGTAGACAAAATGATTGACGACGGCCTGCGCGCCGAGCGTTCCGATCGTGGCGCCGATGCCGTTGGTCATGATCATGAAGAGCCCCTGTGCCGAGGAGCGGATCGTCGTATCGGTCTCCTTATTGACGAAGAGCGATCCCGAGATGTTGAAGAAGTCGAAGGCCACGCCGTAGACGATCATCGAGAGGATGAACATCCACACGCCGCTTCCGGGGTTGCCCAGGCCGAAGAGGCCGAAGCGGAGCACCCAGGCGAACATGGCCATGAGCATGACGTTCTTGATGCCGAAACGTTTCAGGCAGAAGGGAATGAGCAGGATGCAGAGCGTCTCGGAGATCTGCGAGAGCGAGATCAGCGCATTGGCGTGGTTGGCGCCGAACGTGGAGGCATATTCGGGGATGTCGCGGAAACTGGTGATGAAGGGATTCGCAAAGCCGTTGGTGATCTGCAGCGAGACGCCCAGCAGCATCGAGAAGATGAAGAACAGGGCCATCTTCTTCTGCCTGAAGAGCGTGAAGGCGCGCAGTCCGAGGGCCTCGACCAGGCTCTTGCGCTCGGCCGAGCGACTGACCGGACACGACGGAAGGGTCATGGCATAGAGGCCGAGCAGGAGTCCCAGCACGGCACACTGGATGAACTGCATGCAGGTGGTCTGGAAACCGGCCGCATCGCAGACGAGCATCGAGCAGATGAAGCCGACAGTGCCCCAGACACGGATCGGCGGGAAAGACTTCACGGTATCCATACCGGCCCCTTCGAGCACGCTGTAGGCCACGGAATTCGAGAGGGCGATCGTCGGCATGTAGAAGGCTACGCTGAACGAATAGAGCGTGAAGAGGATCCCGAACGAGACCTCCGGACCGGCCGAGAGGGCGTAGTAGCCCGCAGCCCCCATGAAGAGGGCGGCCGTCAGGTGGCAGATGCCGAGCAGCCGCTGTGCAGGCACCCAGCGGTCGGCCACGATTCCGATGACGGCGGGCATGAAGAGCGAGACGATGCCCTGCATGGCATAGAAGATTCCGATATGCGACGCCAGATCGACGCCCACAAGATAGGATCCCATCGAGGTCAGGTACGCTCCCCAGATTGCATACTGAAGAAAGTTCATGACCACGAGGCGGAATTTAATTCCCATAATTTACTGGTTTTAAGTAGTTTTACGTTTTCAACCCCCTTGCTCGGGGCGTCATGAAAACAAAATTACGAAATTTTTTTCTGATTTTTCTTTGCAATTGCAAAATAAAGTTCTACTTTTGCATCACCAAAACGTCATTGAGCTATGGTGTAATGGTAACACAACAGATTCTGGTCCTGTTATTCTTGGTTCGAATCCAGGTAGCTCAACAAAACCCCGCGACCGCAAGGTGGCGGGGTTTTCGTTTGCATAGACCCATCCGGCAACATCCGTCCGTGCACGGACACAACGACAATGCGGGCAGTCCTCCGAAGGGGACTGCCCGCATCCGTTTTCCGGGAGCGGCAGGAGCGCTACCGCTTCTCGAGCCCGAGTTTGCGCAGCAACGCCTCGGGTTCGGGCTTGTGGCCGCGGAAGCGGACATAGAGCTCCATGGGATCCTCCGTTCCGCCCTTCGAGAGGATGTTGTCGCGGAACGACGTGGCCACCTCGCGGTCGAAGATCCCCTTCTCCTTGAAGAGCGAGAAGGCATCGGCCTCGAGCACCTCGGCCCACTTGTATCCGTAGTATCCGGCGGCATAGCCTCCGGCGAAAATGTGGCCGAAGGCGGGTGACATGGCCGTACCCTCGACGACGGGCAGCACCTGCGTCGGGGCCATCGCCTCGCGCTCGAAAAGCTCGACATCACCCTCGAAGGGCTCGGTGAGCGTATGCCAGGCCATGTCGGTCAGACCGAACGACAGCTGGCGCACGTTGGCATAGGCCGCCAGATAGTTCTGCGCGGCGACGATGCGATCGACAATCTCCGAGGGAATCTTCTCCCCGGTCTGGTAATGTGCGGCCCACAGGTCGAGGAACTCCTTCTCCGTGGCCCAGTTCTCCATGATCTGCGACGGCAGTTCGACGAAGTCGCGGTAGACGTTCGTGCCGGTGAGCGACTCGTAGGAACCTTCGCCCAGCATGCCGTGCAGCGAGTGTCCGAACTCATGCAGGAAGGTCTCCACCTCGTCGAAGGTCAGCAGCGAGGGGGTCGTTTCGGTCGGCTTCGTAAAGTTCATCACCAGCGACACCAGCGGTCGGGTCTCCTCACCGTCCACGCGCTTCGTTCCGCGGAACTCGGTCATCCACGCGCCCGAGTTCTTCGAGGCGCGGGGGAAGAAGTCGAGATAGAGCACCGCCATGAAGCGGCCCCCGGCATCGGTGACGTCGTAGGCCGTCACGTCGGGATGGTAGACCTCGATTCCGGAATTGGGCGTGAAGTTGAGCCCATAGAGTTTGTTGGCCAGCAGGAAGACGCCCTTCTTCACCCGCTCGAGTTCGAAATAGGGCTTCACCGTCTCGGCGTCGAGCGCATACTTCTCGCGCTTGTACTTCTCGGTATAGTAGGACCAGTCCCACGGCATGAGCGTTCCCTTGAAGCCCTGCGAGGCGGCATACTCCGAGATCGTGCGGTAGTCGGCGTCGGCATACTCCTTCGAGGCATCGAGCAGTTCGGCAAGGAAGGCACGAACCGTCGGCGTGTCCTTGGCCATGCGCTCCTCGAGCACATAGTCGGCATAGCAGTCGTAACCGAGCAGGCGGGCCAGCTTCAGCCGCGTATTGACGATCTTCTTCACCACCTCCGTATTGTCGAACTCACCGCCCAGCGAGCAGGAGCTGTTGGCCCGCCAGAGCTTCTCCTTGAGCGCACGGTTCGACGAATAGGTCATGAAGGGCAGGTAGCTCGGATACTGCAGCGTGACGACCCAACCCTTCTCGCCGCGCGACTTGGCCTCGGCGGCCATACCCTCGCGCACGAAGGCGGGCAGTTCGGCCACCGCCGCAGGGTCGGTGATGTGGAGCGTGAAGGCGTTGGTCGCAGCCAGCGAGTTGCGGTCGAACTCGAGCGAGAGGGCCGACAGCTCGGTGGTATACTGGCGGTAGAGCTCCTTGTCCTCGTCCGACAGGGCGGCACCGTTACGAGCAAAGCTCCGGTAGGTCTTCTCCAGCAGGCGCCGGTCTTCGGTGGAGAGTTTGCGTCCGGGATGTTCGTAGACCGCCTTCACGCGGGCAAAGAGCTCGGGGTTGAGCGAGATGTCGTTCGACAGGGCGGTCAACTTGGGTTGCACGCGCTCGGCGATCTGCTGCATCTCGTCCGACGTATCGGCGCTCATCAGGTTGAAGAAGACCCCCGCAATGCGGTTGAGCAGGGCGCCCTGACGCTCCAGGGCGACGATCGTATTCATGAAGGTCGGCTTCCTGGGGTTGCGGACGATCGCCTCGACCTCGGCACGCGAGCAGGCGATCGCCGCGTCGAATGCCGGCTCGTAGTCCTTGAGTTCGATGCGCGAGAAGGGCGGCGTGGCATGAGGGGTATCCCACTCCGCCAGCAGCGGATTCGAAAGGTCCAGTTCGGGCAGGTCGGCCCGGGGAATCGAGTTGTCGGCACAACCGGCGGCCAGGATGGAAACAGCCATGACAAGAATTGCTTTTTTCATATAAGGTACAGGGTTTGCGGTTTCTTCACGAATCGGCGGGATCAGTTCTCCGCCACGGCCTCGGCAGCGGCCCCCGCGGCAGGCTGCGGGCCGGCAGCCAGCGAATCGGCAGGTTCGGGATCGGTCCACAGCCCGCGGCTGCGCAGCATGGCCCGCTTGTCGGGATCCTTGCCGCGGAAGGCGCGGTACATGGTCATCCCGTCCTCCGAACCGCCGCGCTCGAGGATCTTGCGGCGGAAGTCGTCGGCCACGCGGCGGTTGAACAGGTCGCCGCTCTCGCGGAAGGCCTCGAAGGCATCCTTGTCGAGCACCTCGGCCCACGTATAGAAATAGTATCCGGCCGAATAGCCTCCGTCGAAGATGTGGCTGAAGTAGGGATAGCGGTAGCGCGGCTCGATCTGCGGGATGAGGCCCCGCTTCTCGTTGAGCACCTTGCGTTCGAACTCCATCGGATCGAAGGGTGCATACTCGGTCATCGAGTGGATGTCCATGTCGGAGAGCGACGCGGCGATCAGCTCGGTGGTCATGAAGCCCTGGTTGAAGAGTTCGCTGCGGGCGATCTTGGCCATCAGCGCCTCAGGCATCACATCGCCCGTGCGGTAGTGTACGGCATACTGCTTGAGCACCTCGGGGTTGAAGGCCCAGTTCTCCATGACCTGCGACGGCAACTCGACGAAATCGCCCTCGACCTCCGACAGGCCGCGGTACTTCACGTCGTGGAAGAGGAAGTGGAGCGCGTGGCCGAACTCATGGAAGAGCGTCTCGACCTCGTCGAGGGTCAGCAGCGCCGGGTTGTCGCCCGTCGGACGGGTGAAGTTGGCCACGATCGACACGACGGGAGCCACCCGCTCGCCGTCGCGGTAGGTCTGCTCAACGTAGTTGCCGCACCAGGCGCCCTGCCCCTTGCCCTCGCGGGGGAAGAAGTCGAAATAGAGCACGCCGAGGTGCGACTCGTCGGCATCGAGCACCTCGAAAGCCGTCACCTCGGGATGGTAGACCGGCACGACGATCGGCCGGAAGGTGATGCCGTAGAGGCGGTTGGCGAGGAAGAAGACGCCGCTGCGGACATTCTCCAGCGCAAAGTAGGGACGCAGCATCTCCTCGTCGAGGTTGTACTTCTGCTTGCGGAGTTTCTCGGCGTAGTAGAACCAGTCCCACGAGGCGAACTCACCGTCGGGGAAGTCCTTGCGGAAGAGCGAGTCGAGCTCGCCCAGCTCACGCTTGGCACTCTCGAGCGCCGGAGCCCAGACCCCCTCAAGCAGGTCGTAGACCGCTTCGGTCGTGCCGGCCATCTCGTCGTCCACGACATAGGCGGCGTAGGAGGGATAGCCCAGCAGGTGGGCCTTCTCCGTGCGCAGGCGGATGAAGTCGTTGATGAGCTGTTTGTTGTCGTACTCGTCACCGCGGTTGCAGCGGTTCAGGTAAGCCGTGTAGATCCGCTCGCGCAGTTCGCGGTCGGGCGAATAGGTCAGGAAGGGGATCATGCTCGGCTTCTGCAGCGTGAAGACCCCCTTGTTTCCCTTGCCCAGTTCGCGGGCCTTCTCGCGGGCCTGCTCCTGCACGCCGGCCGGCAGCCCGGTCATCTGCTCGGGCTCGAGTTCCATCGTGAAGTTGTAGTTCTCGGCCAGCAGGTTGTTGCCGAACTTCACCGAAGCGAGGGCCAGCTCGCTGTTGATCTCCGCCAGCCGGGCCTTCTCGTCAGCACCGAGCAGCGCTCCGGCGCGCACGAACGAACGGTAGGTCTTCTCCAGCAGGCGGCTCTGCTCGGCGTCGAGGTCGAACGTCGCCCGGTTATCGTAGACCGCCTTCACCCGCTCGAAAAGCGCGTCGTTGAGCAGGATCTTGTCGTAGTGGGCCGTCAGCCGGGGCATCGCCTGCTCCTGCAGGGCCTGCATCTCGGGCGTGTTCTGCGCGGCACAGAGCATGCCGAAGACCAGCGAGGTCTGCGCAAGCATCTGCCCCGAGTTGTCGAACGCCAGGATGACGTTCTCGAAGGTCGGCTCGTCGCGGTTGGTCACGATGGCGTCGATCTCGGCATCGTGCAGCGACATGCCGCGCTCGATGGCCGGGAGGAAATGTTCGGGTAGAATCCTGTCGAAGGGAGGAACGCCGTAGGGCGTCTCCCATGCCGAGAAGAAGGGGTTTTCGCCGACCTTTTTGTCGGACTTGCACGCAACGGTCGTCATGGCCAGAAAAAGTGTCAATAATCCTGCAATACGTTTCATCAGTCGTCTTATTTTATATAACTTTGCAGCCTGCAAACGCCGGGGCATCTCCATGCGCCGGCTCAAGCCGTTGCAAAGTTAGTAAATTATAGCAGGTATGCAACTTTTTTACGATCCCGCGATCGTACCGCCCCTACATACGCTCGGAGAGGAGGAGTCGAAACACTGCATCCGCGTGCTGCGCCTGGGACGCGGCGCAACACTCCACATCGCCGACGGGCGGGGTACGCTCTACCGCTGCCGGATCGTGGAGGACGACCCGCGCCGGTGCACCGTGGAGGTCGTCGAGACGATCCCCGACTTCGAGCGGCTCTCCTATGCGCTGACGGTGGCCGTAGCCCCGACCAAGAACGCTGACCGCTTCGAGTGGTTTCTCGAGAAGGCCACCGAGGTGGGCATCGGCGCCGTGATCCCCCTCGAAACGGAGCACAGCGAGCGGCGCGTCTTCAAGGCCGAGCGGAGCGAGAAGATCATCACGGCGGCCATGAAGCAGTCGCTCAAGGCATACCGCCCGGTGCTTCACCCGCTCACCCCGTTCCGCGAGGCGGTGCTCGCCCCCTTCGAGGGGCGGCGGCTGATCGCCCACTGCGGGGCGGCACACACCCCCTCGGGCAAACACTACCTGCCCGAGGCGATCCGCCCGGGAGAGTCCGTGCTCGTCTGCATCGGCCCCGAGGGGGATTTCTCCCCCGCCGAAGTGGACTTCGCGCTCGAACACGGATTCGAGGAGATCACGCTCGGGCAGCAGCGCCTGAGGACTGAAACCGCAGCCCTCGTGGCCGTGGTGATGACGTCGGTCATAAACGGTTCGAAATAAAAAAGACACCTATTATAACAGCATGTTTTTTCTCGGTACACTTCTCGCGCTGGCGGCGGTGACAGCCCTTCTGTTCGCCGTACCCCTGCGCATGAAAGCGTGGGCCGCACTCGGCCTGACGCTCATCGGCACGCTCGCCGTCGGCATACGGGCCGCGGCAACGCTCGCCGGGGCCCACTACGGACCGCTGTGGGTCATCTCCGGCACGCCGTTCGGCGGCGACTCGGGCTCGATGGACGGCCTATCGGCGCTCTTCGTCCTCGTCATTGCGATCGGTTCGGTGGCCGCCGTGCTCTACTCGCAGGGCTACCTGGCCCGGCACCTGCAGCACAAGTCCCCGGCCCACGTCTCGCTGCACTACACCTCGCTGGTCACCATGTGCTATGCCATGCTGGGCGTCGTGCTCTCCGACGGTGGCTACTCGTTCCTCTTCTTCTGGGAGCTGATGACCGTGGCGTCGTTCCTGCTGATCCTCTTCGACGCCGAGCGCCGCGAGGTTCGCCGCGCCGCCCTCTCCTACCTGATCATGATGCACATCGGCTTCGTGCTGCTGCTCATCGGCTTCGTCCGTCTCGATGTCGCGACGGGCGACACCTCGTTCGGGGCTCTGGCCGCCGCATTCCGCACGCAGCCCGTGCTGCCGCTCTACCTCCTTTTCCTGGCAGGCTTCGGCATGAAAGCCGGACTCTTCCCAATGCACGTATGGCTTCCGGAGGCCCACCCCGCCGCACCGTCGCACGTCTCGGCCCTGATGTCGGGCGTGATGATCAAGACGGGCGTCTACGGCATCCTCCGCATCACGGCCGCCCTGGGCGACCTGCCCGAACTCCGCACGGCCGGGCTCATCCTGCTGGGCGCAGGCATCGTCACGGGGCTCTGGGGCGTGATGCTCGCCGCCGCACAGAACGACGTGAAACGGCTGCTGGCCTACTCGTCGATCGAGAACATCGGCGTGATCCTCATCGGCCTCGGCATCGCGGCGCTGGGCAAGGCCTCGGGCAACCAGTTTGCCGCCCTCTGCGGCATCGCGGGCGCCCTGCTCCACACCGTGAACCACTCGTTCTTCAAGACGTTGCTCTTCTTCGGCGCGGGCAACATCCTCTCGCGCACGCACACCACGTCGCTCGACGCGCTCGGAGGCCTGGGCCGGCACATGCCCCTCACGGCACTGCTCTTCCTCGTCGGTACGGCGGCCATCTGCGCCCTCCCGCCGCTGAACGGCTTCGTCTCGGAACTGCTGATCTACCTCGGGATGTTCGAGGGAATCGCCGCCGACAACACGCCCCTCGCCTCGGCCGCCGGACTGGCTGCCCTCGCCCTGATCGGCGGCGTGGTGCTGCTGGCCTTCACCAAACTCTACGGCACGGTCTTCCTCGGGTCGCCCCGCTCGCACGAGGTGGCCGAAGCCTCCGAGGTGGGCAACGTGTGCATCGCCGCCATGGCCATCCCGCTGGCCGGCATCCTCTTCGTCGGGCTCTTCCCGCGCGCCGCGGCGGGCATCGCCGTGCGCAGCGCCGACTTCTTCATCCACACCCCCACGGATGCCGCCTCGTGGCTGCTTTCGCCCTCGCTCACGACCGTCGGGCGCACGGCCTGGCTGCTCCTGCTCGTCGTCGCCCTGCTCGTCTGGCTCCGGAGCCGCATCCTCCGCACACGGAAGGTCGCCCAGGGCCCCACGTGGGGCTGCGGCTTCACGTCGGTGAATGTCCGCATGCAGTACACGGGCGAATCCTTCTCCGAGGGACTGCAGTCGATCGCCACGCCCCTGACGCAGAACAGCGGCGAAGGATCGCCCGTAGGCAAGGGCGAGATCTTCCCCGCCTCGCACTCCTTCGACGTCGGCCACCGCGACCGCATCGGACGGCTCTTCTCGATGTGGTGGGTCGAGCTGCTGCGCCGCATCAACGCCCGCGTCATGCGGTTGAGGACCGGAAAGATCAACCACTACGTCCTCTTCGCGCTGGCGTTCCTCGCCCTGATATTCATCCTCTCGATCCTCAATCTCCTGTAAACCCATGGAGGCACTCAATACCCTGCTCCTGCTGCTGACGGCCCTCGCGATCCCGGGGCTGATCAACCGCACGCGCGCCCGCCTGGCGGGGCGCAAAGGCATCCGCTTCGCACAGCACCTCTACGACGTCGCGCTGCTGCTCCGCAAGGGTGCCGTCTACTCGACGACCACCTCGGCGCTCTTCCGCATTGCGCCCTCCGTGTCGCTCGGCTCGGCCCTCGTCGCCGCGCTCTTCATCCCCGTGGGCAACCTGCAGCCCGTGCTCTCGTTCGACGGCGACCTGGTGGCCTTCGCCTACCTGCTGGCACTCGGACGTCTGGCGATCATCCTCGCCGCCATGGACACCGGCAGCTCGTTCGAAGGGATGGGCGCCAGCCGCGAGGCGCTCTACGGCGCCCTGGTCGAACCGGCGCTGATGCTCGTCTTCGGCACCCTCGCCCTCATCTCGGGCTTCACCTCCTTCGCATCGATCTTCTCGACCGAGATCGGGGAGGACACCCAGCTGATCGTCGTCCTGCTGCTCGTAGCCTACATCCTGACGAAGATCGTCTTCACCGAGAGCGGCCGCATACCGGTCGATGACCCCCGCACGCACCTCGAACTGACGATGATCCACGAGGTGATGTGTCTGGACTACTGCGGCGTCGATCTGGCCTTCATCAAGATGGGCACATGGCTCAAGACCGCCGCCTTCTCGCTGCTGGCCGCCGATGCCGTCGCCGCGGCCTTCTGCCCCCGCTGGTGGATCGCCGCACCGCTGGCCGTGCTCCTCACGGGGATCTCGGTCGGCGTGGTCGAATCGACCCAGGCCCGCAACAAACTCGCACGCAACACCACCTTTATCCTCACCGTCGCAGCACTGGCCGCCCTGGTCTACTTCACGGCCTACCTGCTGCGCCTGAACATCGTCGTACAATGATCCTTCCGCTCGTCATCCTCTATGTCGTGACGCTCGTCTACCTCTCGATCACCGAGCGTTTCCGCAACTTCGCCTCGCTCATCGGGCTGCAGGGGTGGCTGCTCTTCGCCATCGCCCTGGTCCGGCTCCACGCCATCAACCCCGCCGAGCTGGCCTTCATCGCCATCGAGACGCTGCTCTTCAAGGGCATCCTGGTCCCGGCGCTGCTCTTTGCCGTGATCCGCCGCACGAAGATCAACCGCGTGACCCGCTCGGGCTCCTCGCAGTCGGGCTCGCTGCTGCTCTCGCTCACGGCTCTGGTCGTCAGCGCCTCGCTCACCTACTACATCGCCGACTCGACGATCGACCTCATCTTCTTCGGCGTAGCGCTCTATGCACTGCTCAGCGGACTGATCCTCATCACGCTGCGCCAGCGCATCTTCTCGCACATGGTCGGGTTCCTGACCATCGAGAACGGCGTCTTCCTCTTCTCGACGGCCATCGGCGTCGAGATGCCGCTGCTCATCAACTTCGCCATCCTGCTCGACATCCTCATCTCGGTGCTCATGCTGGGCATCTTCCTGACGAAGATCGACGGCAAGATCCACGCCGGCGACGCCGATTCGCTCACCAATGTAAAGGACTGACACCATGCTCTACTACCTCATCGCAAGCATTCTGACGGGCGCCTCGGCATTCGCCGCCCGCAACGAACGGCAGATCCACCTGGCGGGCGTGGCGTTCTACGCCGTCCAGGCGGCCTTCGCCCTCTGGATCACCCTCGGAGGGGGCTACGACACCTCCTCGCTCGGAGCCTTCCGCTTCGACGCCGCCGGCACGCTCTTCTTCGTGCTGCTCACCGTCGTATCGATCTACGCCTTCGCCCACTCGGAGGCCTACCTGCGCGGCAGCGACCTGGGCCAGATGCGGAGCTATTTCGCACTGGTCATGCTCCTGACAACGGCCATCGCCGGGGTCTACTTCGCCTCGAACCTCGCCGTGACATGGATCTTCCTCGAGGCCACGACCCTCTGCTCGGCAGGCATCATCTACCACCGCCGCACGGCACAGACACTCGAGGCGGCCTGGAAGTATGTCTTCGTCTGCTCGACGGGCATCGCCATGGCCTACCTGGGCATCCTGCTGCTGGCCGCGGCGACCCAGTGCGAATCGCTCGACTACGAAGCCGTCGCCGCAGCCGCAACCGGCGGCAACGCCCTCTACCTGAAGACGGCCTTCCTGCTCATCCTCTGCGGATACAGCTGCAAGGTCGAACTCTTCCCGCTCTACACCGTGGGCATCGACGCCAACTTCGCCGCCCCGTCGCCCGCCTCGGCGCTCATCTCCACGGGGCTGGTCAATGCGGGATTCCTCGCCATCCTGCGCGTCTACAAGGTCCTCGCCGCCACCGAAGTCTTCCCCTGGGTACGCTCCGTGCTGCTGGTCGTGGGCATCCTGTCGCTCGTCATCGGCGCACTCTTCCTGCGCCGCACGAACAATTACAAGCGCTTCCTCTCCTACTCCACGGTCGAGAACATGGGAATCGCCGCCATCGGGCTCGGCATCGGAGGCGTGGGGGTCTGGGCCGCCGTCTTCCACGTCGTCTGCCACACGCTGGTCAAGAGCAGCCTCTTCCTGCAGATGGCCGTCGTCCGGCAGGTCTACAACGGCTACCGCATCAACCGCATCGGCGACTACATACACATCAACCGGGTGGGAGCCGTCGGGCTGCTCGCGGGCATGGTCGTGCTGATGGCCTTCCCGCCCTCGCCGCTCTTCGTCTCGGAGCTCACGATCCTGCGCGAGGTGATCGCCGCGGGCAAATGGTGGCTCGTCGGCGGCATCCTGCTGTTGCTCTGCATCGTCATCTACTCGTTCTGCATGCGAATGATCCGGCTCTGCTACCAGCCCAACCAGGACGAGCTGCATCCCTCGAAGGTCGATCGCACGCTCTCGTGGTCGGCCCTGACGCTGCTGCTCGCCGCCATCGTCGTGGGGGTCTGGCAGCCCGGAGCCCTCGAACGTCTGATCGCCGAAATCGCTTCGCTATGAAATCCATGAATCCGTACATAACCGACAACACCGCCCCCGCCATTCCGCTCGCGGAGATTCCCGAAGCGGCCTACGCCGACTTCTACGACGACCTCTCCGACCGGCTTTCCGACCCGCGCTACCACGTGGCCCACTACTTCGCCCTCCCGGCCGGCGACCGGATGCGCTTCATCTGCATCCTGCTCGACGACGCGGAACACCGCATACTGGTCACCTCGCACGCCATGGAGTATTATGACGAGGAGGCCCTACCCTCGCTGACGGCCGTGCACCCCGCCCTGCACCCCTTCGAACGCGACATCACCGAGCGCTACGGCATCCGCTTCGACGGCATGCCGTGGCCCAAGCCGCTGCGTTTCCCGGCCGACCGCTACGACCGCCGCAGCACGATGGACAACTACCCCTTCTACACGATGGACGGAGCGTCGTTGCACGAGGTCAATGTCGGCCCGATTCATGCAGGAATCATCGAGCCGGGGGCTTTCCGCTTCATCTGCAACGGCGAGCAGGTGCTCCATCTCGAGATCGCGCTGGGCTACCAGCACCGCGGGGTCGAGCAGGCCTTCGCCGAGACGGACAACCGCCTGCGGCAGGTGTGCCTCGCCGAGACGGTAGCCGGAGACAGTGCCGTGGCGCACGCCACGGCCTTCGCCGAGGCGGTCGGCAAGCTGACGGGATTCCGCACTCCGGAGCGGCTGGCAGTCGAACGCACCGTCGCGCTCGAACTCGAGCGCATGGCCATGCAGATCGCCGACACCGGGGCGCTGTCGATGGATGTGGGCTACCAGCTGGGGCAGGTGGCCTGCGAGGCGCTGCGCACGATGACGATCAACACCACGCAGGCCTGGTGCGGCAACCGTTTCGGCAAGGGGGTCATCCGCCCCGGCGGCACAGACCACCCGCTCACGGAGCAGACCGCGGAGATGATCCGCACGAACGTCCGCGAGATCGCCCGCCGCTACGACGAGGTGCGCCGCGACATCCAATCGTCGCCCTCGCTGCTGGCACGCTTCGAACAGTGCGGCATCGTGCCGCGCGAGGAGATGCTCCGCATCGGCGGCGTCGGACAGGCGGCCCGGGCCAGCGGCGTGGCACGCGACCTGCGCAGCTCGCATCCGTGGGGACCCTACACCGAACTGCTGCACCACGAGCCCGTCGTCCGCACGCAGGGCGACGTGATGGCCCGCCTGATGGTCCGCTGCTGCGAAGTGCTGCAGTCGGCCCAATACATCGACCGCCTGCTGGAGGCGTGGCGTTCCCCGGCCGGGGAGTTGCCGGCCCCCGACTACACCGCCCCGCTCGTCCCCGACTCGCTGTCGGTAGGACTCGTCGAGGGATGGCGCGGCGAGATCTGCCACGCGGTGGTCACCGACTCCTCGGGGCGCATCGCCGCCTGCCGGATCAAGGACCCGAGCCTGCACAACTGGCTGGCGCTGGCACTGGCCGTCCGCGGAGAGGGGATCTCCGATTTCCCGATCTGCAACAAGAGCTTCAACCTCTCCTACTGCGGACACGACCTCTGACACAGGGCCGGACGAACACGAACCGTTAAGAGTGAAAACGATATGATATTTCCGAAAATACGCGTATTACGCAGCCACGGGAAGCAGTATATCCCGGACCTCGACGCCGTGGAGCTGACCGCGGCCTTCCGCGGACGTCCCGAACTGGACGAACCCGCGACGGACGGGGAACGCCGGAATGTGGAGCAGGCTGCGGCGATCTGCCCGACGGGCGCGATCACGGCGGAGCCCTTCACGCTCGACCTGGGCCGCTGTCTCTTCTGCGGCGAATGTGCCCGGCGCGCGCCGCACAGCATCCGCTTCACGAATGACTACCGCATCGGCTCGCCCACGCGCGAGGGGCTCATCCTGCGTCCCGGCGACCGGCGCGTGCCCTTCGACCCGGCACAGGTGCGCCCCGAGATCCGGCAGTTCTTCGGCCGCGCGCTCCAGCTGCGCGAGGTCTCGGCCGGAGGCGACGCCTCGGTCGAGATGGAGCTCAACGCCACGGGCAACGTCAATTTCGACCTCGGCCGCTACGGCATCGGCTTCACCGCCTCGCCGCGCCATGCCGACGGCGTGGTGCTCTCGGGCCCCGTCTCGCAGAACATGGCCGAAGCGCTGGAGATCTGCTACGACGCCGTGGCCGAGCCGAAAATCCTCGTCGTCTGCGGCTCGGAGGCCTGCTCGGGCGGGCTCTTCGCCGGAAACCGCGCCATCGACCGCACGTTCCTCGAACGGCACCGCCCGGACCTCTGGCTGCCGGGAGCACCGACCCACCCGATGACCTACATCGACGGAATGCGCTGCCTGCTGGGCAAGAAAAAAAGAGAGTAAACACCTTATGGATATGGCCTTTTGATTTTAATTGATTGATTATCAGTGTTAGTTTTACCGAATTTCCTGAAACTGTCTATGTAGGCATACATAGGAAGCCAAGAATCGAACTAACGCCTTTTGCAAATATATATGAAATATTTTGCTTATAAGGAGCTGATAGAGAAGAATTTTCTTCCAATCATTAAAAAATGATCGCAAACAAGGAAACGAAGCGCATGTGCGGTATTCATAGTATCGTACATGCGCTTGTTTTATAACTAATTGGCTATTATTGATTTATACTAATTAGAACTATTTGGTTTTAATTGATACCTATATTAGAATGGAGTTATCGGGAGTATGATATTGTCCAATTACCGATATCAGGAATATCTCCTGGATACCGGCTTAACCATGAGGTCGATGTGCTGATGTTGGAGAATATGCTCCATCGCTTTATAGATGGGCATCTTCTCGATACCTGCAATCTTCAAGGCTTCCATTTTAATTGTGTTTTCAACTAACAGAAGATAATCTTCCTCCTTCAGCTCAACGTATTTTTGTGATTCAGATTTTAATTTTGCCATAATCAAATTCATTTATTTATTACCAAAATCCGCCGGAATTTCACCCCATCTTTTGTTGTCCCAATAGACCACTTCAATATCGTCGATTCTGGCGAATACCGCCTTCAGGAAAACTTCCGCCTTAAGTAACGCTGGACAACGCCTTGAAGAGGCAGTTTTCATATTCCTGTACCATGTTATAGCGGTGATGCTGTCTGAGTAGATGGTGCGAGGGCTGTCTGGGTTTGCCAGAATGTATTTTACTGCTTCTACAATCCCAAGAAACTCGCCGATGTTGTTTGTCCAGTTTCCTACCGCTATACGGAATATTTCTTTTTCTGAAAAGAGGTCGACGGCCCGGCAGCGCGTCAACCTCTCTTTTGTAGAATGGGCACCGTCTGTAGCGATACCTATTGTAGGACGTTCTTTCATCCGTTCCTCCTGCTGTCTACATAAATAAAACCGTCAGCTTCCAATCTTCTCACCAAAGCTTTCGCTTGATGGAGATAATCGGAAATTACGCCTTCCTGGTCTTTTATGTCCTTTCTGCTTTGTAAGACGGACAACACCCCTTCAATGGTGCGGCTCATTGCACTTTTCCCGTCTTTCGGATCGAAAAAAACTTTCTTGTTGCCGAATGTCACAGTCACCTGATACAGCGACTTGGGAATGATTACTGTCTCTACTTGTGCCGGGAACAATACGGGTGTAGCGGCAACGACCACATACCCGTTTGCCTTGTGCATAGGTTTCAGTTCGACAGAATAAAGAACATTTGGCTCGACTTTGCCTTTCAAGTCTTCTGAAAGAACACAAATCTGTTTGCCGAATCTTGAGTCTTCACGGACTCCCATCAATTTACGTGTTTTGGAATGCCGGGAAACAAAGCCGATAAGTTCTCCCGTACGCTCCGATTTCGCAAACTTAATCTGCGACTTTTCTGAGGTCATGCTAAATCTTTGTCATATTCAAACTATTTCTTTCAATTGACAATCTTATTTCTAATCAGTCTGCAATAAAGCAAAAGTATGAATATTTTGTTACACCGACAAAGCTTTTAAACACTAATTTTCAGTGCTTTATGCGTATATATACAGAGATTTGCGCAAGTCAATACAGCCGTTCTTCTTCCGTAAAATGGCTGAAACGCTCGTCTGTATCAGACGATTGCAGAAGGAAGCGGCATTTCCAATACCTGTAAATCCGACCTCCGTTAGGTATATAGTAGTTGATATCGTTGCTATTCAGATATTGGTTGCCTTGTTCCGTCCCGTGATGCATCCACGTGGCACATCCCGGCAAATTTGGATTCGGGCGCACATAGAAATCCATCTTCTCCTTACCAGCCACAAAGATGTTATGAATGATGATATCATCATCAATGTGAAAGCGGTAGGCGTACAAGGCAAAATCGCAGATATCGGCCTCCAGCAAATTTCCCCCGAAATGGATGGGAGCCTCTTTCTTGAGTCTTTCAAAGCCATCCCTTATTCCTCCCCGGGTAGCTATTTCAACAAATTTTTCGTTTGTGACAGGTTCTGCTGTCGCATAAGTTACGCGAAAACCGTTCTTTGTACTGTCGAGAACCATGACATGGTCAACAATTTCAGCAGACTTGTTAATGCTATCGTTAACGGGGTCAGGCCCATGTGTGAAGCAGGACTTGAAGATGGCGACAATGATAACGACCGTGACAAGCCAAGTCCACGGCCCGATAGCAGAAGAAATGAAAACAAATTCATCTGCCTTTTTCCTGAATTCTTTCATTGAACCTTGAGAACGTGGCGACCGGATGCGCCCCGGACCTCAGACACACAAACTTTGTATCCAGCATCCAGCAGCCGGTTTCTACATTCTTCCATAGACGCTTCGGGTATTCTCGCTGCCGGAATCCCCGCCGTCGTCATTGTGAACAGAGGCACATCCGCGATCCGGGCAACTGTTTGGGCATCGTCAAAATACATCTCATAGAAGTCTCCCACATGGAACAAGACAACAGCCTCGGAACCGTGCCTCTCCTTCATACGACCATAGCATAGACGGATGTTCTCTTCTTTCTTCATATATGAATAAATTTGTTTTAGAACCAAACAAAGGATATGCCTGTAATCTGTTCATAATAGATAGAATAGCTCCGCAATTCATATACAGACAATTATCATCTGACAAATATACAATAAATTGCGAAGCGTCCATTTATATCTACTTATATTTTGCAGGCCACCTCCCTTCTTTCAAGTTGTTCTTTCAGAGCGGCCAACAGATCATCCATCGAATTGATGTCATGTTGTTTGCCGCACGGTTGGCCGTGGAACAGTGGAGTAAACATCAAATTGAAATCCTCTTTGATGGTTATTCCCCCCAACAAGGTAATGCCGGCCTTGATACGATAATATTCGCCATACATGGCGTAGGTATCGGTTGTCGGTTTGAACCCATAGCCGGGTAACAAGTCCGGGAGCTCGTCAAGAATAGGTCTGAGTACCTCTCTTAGAAAGTTTGGAGATTTGCCGAGTTTGGCCTTCTTTTTCGGGTCCGTCCCGATTTCTTCGATACGCTTGTTGAACGCCACGAAGCGTTCCCTGTAATTCTTAGTAAGTGTTTGAATGTTCATTATTGCGATTTTGTTAGTTGAATTTTTCCTTCCAAGAAAAGCTTCTGCTTATACCGTCTGTATTCTCGAACCGACTTGGTTAGCTTGGCTCTATCTGGCTTGTACAAGCCCTTGGCTTTTCTTATTTTAAGTTGTTGTTTGTTCCGATTCTCCTCTTCAGGGTTTACTATAAAGGTAATCAGCCGCCTGCTGACTCCATACTCTTTGGCCAATTTGCGCTGGCTGATGCCGGTTGTGGCGTATCGGAAAGCTATTTCCGACTTCTGCTCTGGCGTCAGTTTCTGCCGCCGGTCATATTGCGACCCTCGGATGATTATTTTTTCACTTCTGTATGGCATGTCTTTACATTGTTAGTCTTCTGTAATGCAATGGTAAATGCGCAACTTGTCTTTGAGAGGAAGTGCCATCCAGCAGTTACATATCCTATCTTGTGTCTCAATGGTATCCTCATCATAACGAATGGGGCCAAATTCCCCTTCAAAGACAGTCGCGAGGTCAAATCGGGTTTCATCGTCCAGATCATGCCACCATCGGCACATTCTCTCATATTCTTCAATGTCTGTCACAAGATCCGGCATAGGTGCTTGGCATATAAATTCCGCTTCATCGCCACATTCCGCCTCCCAGAACCCTTGTTCGCATAAATCCCGCTGTTCCTGGCACACACGCAAGACAAAATTTTTCAATGCCCTTTGAAACAATTTCCTTTTCAGTTGCGCATACACGATGTCAGTTAGCCCATAGTCACGGCCATGTTTTTCTTCCAGTTCCTTCAGCTGTGCATAGTCAGTGGCATTCTTTTCCTTGTCCAGATAGCGGTCAATCAGCTCCTGATCGCTGCCCGCCAGAATCAATATATCCTCCATCATTCCTACTTTTAGTTTGTCTGTTTCACTGTCTTCATCGCAAATCATCGGCCATCAGCCGTCGCAGGCAGGCGACGGAAACCACCTGCTCGTCATCTTCACGGATATCCGTTACTCTTGCCGTGCATACATTTTCATTCCATTCCAGCGACTTGACCTCAAGTATCATTTGCCTACGGTATTCAGCAGCCTCGCCCCCACAGGCAAGGCGGATAGTTTCCACGGCCTCATCGGTAAGCCGGACCAGGTCACCTTCATGAAAGGGCGAATCCGGTGAATTCTGAACGGTAAGTATCCTCCAGTCATCGTGGCCATTCTGGTCTTCCATGCCGGCCACATAAGCGTCGTACTCGGCCTTGGTTTCAAACTCTCTGACAGCCACATAGCCGCCAGACTCTTCAATGTTATTTTCCGGTATTTTCCCCGTGCGCTCGTACAGTTCCACTGTCTCGGCTCCAAGTAACACTACTACTGTTATCATAATCGTAATTCACTAATCGATTGCTTCAAATACTGATGTGAAAATCTACGTCCTTTGCATCGAAGTTGGTTTGATATTTTCCGTTGTACTCCTCGATGGACGTTCCTGGAATATAGGTTTCTCCGCCTATTTCGTAACGTCCGGCTACAAGCAGTTTCCGAAGAGTTTCCGTATCGCCTTCCAGGATTTTTTCTATCTCCTCACGGCTGCCTTGGACGGTAACTCCGAGGCGTAGCCAGACGGCCTCCCCGTGCGCAGTGTCCGTATCTTCCGGTTCGTCCTTGTGGCGTATGATCCGGTAGTCCGTCCATCCGGCGGCAGCGTTCGCTCCGGCAACGTAGGCATTGTACTCGGCCTCGGTTCTGAACGCATTCTCGTCCGCGACGCCCCCATTATCCTGCAGCCACTCTTGGGAAGGCAGTTTCTTGCTTTCCTCATATTTTCTCACGGCATCTTCACCAAATATCATGGTTATCTTTATCATATGTCTATTTTGTTTTGAATGGTTTATTTGTATAGCCTTTCTTTCCTACGCTCTTCTTGAGTTTTCCGGAGGTATTGCATGAGTTTTCCGCAAGGACAAAGGGCATATTCTCGCTGGCGGGCATAGCTCAGGTCCCCATTTGAGAGGATCATGCCCTCGGCATTGAGATAGAGGTCGCCATAGACACAGTTTGCCTCCGTAAGGTAAATCTCATGAATGGGATTCGGAATTCCCTCCGTGCTGCGGCCTTCCCGGAAAAGGGCAACATGCTCGGCCTGCCCCCGAACTCCAAAAAACGGATACGGCGAGAGCGCCGCGATGGTGGCGGCATGTTCCCTCGCATCGTGGAAACGGTCGTCGCTCATTTCGAGCATGTGACCGGAGTACGCCCCTTGTTCCTTTTCCTCCTGGTATTCGTACAAAACAGCACAGGCTTCTATGAATTCTGATGAACGGGACGCGGCCGAGCCGTTGGTTACGATATAGAAATTATTGACCGTAATGCCATAGGCACGTACCCGGTTGAGTATATGGCGGATGGCTCGGACGTTAAGCGACGGCTCACCACCCGTGATATTGAAATGTTGGATATGCCTGACATGCCGCAGCAAGGTGCTTATATGTTTCAAAGGAATATCCACATGCTCGGCGTCTCCCCGCATACAGTGGGCACAGCTCATGTTGCAGCGCCGGGTAATCTCGATAGAAAGATTTTTAATATAGAGCTCTTTCATGTTCGTCACTTGGGAGTTGTTTTATGAGATGTTTTATATTTTTCCGACCAGTTTGCAGAAAGCCTCAAAGAGTGCTTCGGTATATAAATCCCGGGCCGGGACCATACGGACACCTCCGCTTTCATATTCCAGCTCGACATACAATTCCTCGTTGTCCACTGCAAAGCCGTAAACGCAGCAGGGGCTATGGTCTTCGTCGCAGCCCCGCACGGAGTACCCCTCGACGGAAAACCTCCCTTCATCGAAACAGGAGACGATTTCCCGCATCAGTTCCAGAGCGTCTTTTCCCAGCATATGATAATGCTGTTCCAGTTTGTCAAGTTGCAACCGGTCTTCTTCCGATACCGGACAGGTAATCTCCAACTGTTCCGAAGGCAACTCGACAGTCTCTTCCCCGTTCCCTATTTTCACGATATTTTGAGCGTAATCTACGGCATGCACATCGTACTCGCCGGATTTTTCGTGGGCAGGATCGTCCCACCACACTCGTTGTCCTTTCTTAAAAGTTATCATGTCACATCATTGCTTTTCCTGTTGAATTCTGTCCGCAACTTCCGCCACGATTGCCGGATCCATAGGGCACGGGCGTGGGGAAAACGGGTTGTTCTTTACCTGGCGAAGTTCCCGAAGGGCGCTTTCTTCTGCAGCTTTTTCATCCATGCCCTGATGTTTCCAGAAATTGAGACAGCCGGTGAAATGTTCCTCCAAAATGCGGATTTGTGTTTCTCTGTCCAGTTCCATATGATCACTTTCTTTTAACAATACGCAGGTTGTCATAACCTATCGTTTCCAGTTCTGCGAGCAATGCACTGTAATCTTCCTCACTGGCAGGTGTTGTCGAGTCAATCACCTGTTTATAGTACGCGGCGCCGTGCTGCCCGACATGCATGTATGAAGTTACAGAACCATCCTCGGACCAAGGGATGTCCGGGAAGAGGGCGATGATTTGTCCATCAGGGTATTTTCTAAAAACCGCCCTCGTCATTTTGTCCGCAGATTTCCGATTCGATTTCATAGTTCCCATAGTTTCTGAATTCATAATCCACCTCACTGACAATCTCTTCCACGTCGTCGTCCGTGATTTCGTCCACGTCCGGATTAGACAAGTCCAGACGCACGGTCAAGTATATCGTTCTTGTTGCCATAGCCATTCGGGGTTGCTATCATATACAATGGCCAATGAAGTGGAACACATCGGCATACTGCTCGGCATGAACATAGAAACCAGCGCGTTTCTCACCGGTCTCCGCGTCTATTCCGTCAGCTTTCAGGAGACCGTCCTCAGACAGATAAACATCTGTCAACTTGATGCGCGGAGTATCGTTACCTTCATGCAAGGTGGTCGTGATTGGGAAGATGTTGTCGTTCAATCCTTCCTCTTCCGAAAGGTCAAGAGAAATACGGCCCTTCTTTTTCAGCAGTTCCAGCATGAACTGAAGGATATCCTGTCCAGCCTGATTCAGTCGCTCGTTCAATTCCGCGTATTCCTTGTCTGTGCGGTCTGCTTCCAATGCCGTCAACATATTGTCGCGGATACTTACAAGCCAAGAGGGGTTTCTTGTCGCCAGGCTCATTTCGCTGGCGTAAATCATGGACTCTTCGCCTTCAATATTGTCATAGACTCTCAAGTAGAGATCGTCATCGCTCAAACCAACATGTGTCACCATCTTTTCCGTCCATGAGTCAAAATGCTCATTATAGTCGAGAACATAAGTGACATCATTCGGATTTTCATCGTCGATTTTCAGTTCGAGTTCATCGAGATTGCTTTCTTTCAGCAGTGAAATGATCTCATTTTGCAGGACAACACTTAGGTCGCTGACTTCCTGCCAAGTAATGTGCTTTTTCATCATTCGGATTTTTTCAAGAATAGAGAGATATGATTGGGGGTGTTTGAAACTCGCCACTTATTAAATAAAAAGACCGCCACAGCTAACGGGAGCCGTGACGGTCGGTCATCATTATGGCATTTGATGAACATTATTCCAAAATCTCGCGTTCCGTGATTTTACAGTTTCGCGCATCGAAGAGTATGTAATAGTTGACTTCCGTTTCCTCGTCTGTGAAACAGAGTCCGTCATATCCTTCGTATTTCTTCTTATCGACCTCATTGTTGGCAATCAGTTCCGCCCATTCCTGTGGATCTGTAATGAGATACGGATGCTTCATGTGGATTCGGGCATGTATCAACACAGGAAGGTCATTCGGTCCAATACCGCCGTTTTTCTCATCGTAAGCGTATTTTTCCGCCTCTGCACGGTCATCGGTAAAGTGGATAGTCTGGTCACCTTTCGTGAAAAACTCTACTTCGGGGTCCGGGGTACCGTGATATACATCCAGCAAATCCTCATAGTACGGAACATTCTGGCCGTTCACGGCAGCTTCCAACTCTTCCCACCAAGCTTCATTGTGGCGTTCATTCTCGAAGTCGATATGTTCCTCGTCATTCAGCTTCAGACGAGTTCGTGTTTCCACGTCCGTTTGAGTTATGATTTCCTGCATTTGCTCATCAGTCACGTCCTCCGTACAGAAAGGTGCAGGAAGAGACTCAAGATCGCGTCTTGACAATTTGGAGTCCCTACAAGTGAACTCTTGGTCATAGAAAGCATCATCGTGAACGGGCGGTTTCTCCTCCTCGGGCAACAAGTCAAGTGACATCCACGAGCAAATATAATTCTCGTCCCGACCCTGTGTTTGACCGAAAGCCTCGAACTGCTCCAGATTCTCGTTTTTCAGACGAAACCGTATTTGGTTGCGACGTAAATATTCAGTCGCTATTTCCTGTGAGGAGAATATTCCGATTGCCTCCATAGAGTTGTATGAATGCCAAGCATCGCATTTATATAACATGCAGACATGTTTTTCCTCGTCCCCTTTATGGCGCCCTGATGCTTCCCTAAACTCGTACAAGGCGTTATCTATACTTCCGAACGCAACTTTGATTTTGTCTCCCAGAGGAATTTCGCACTCCATGCTCTCGAAGTAACGCTCGACGAAATCGACAAACTCCTGGTCATTCATGGCGCATTTAGCCTCTTCATCCTGTGCGGATAGTGCGATATCCACACCTGTAAAATCATCCGAGCTCGGCTTATGTCTGCCTTCATTATACTCGTCTTCGACAATGCATACTGCAAGACCGGCACTTTCCGCTTCTACCTCGATGGTCTTGCAGAAAGTCTCTTCAATAGCTACTTTATACTTCATATTATATTCAGTTTTTTCAATTCTTTTCTGTATGAACTTAAAGAAGGTTTATAACCAATTTCATTGACTATCTGCCGCATTTCCCGGATGCTGTAGGACTTATCCATATCCAGCCCATAGTCCGTAGCGAAAGAAGTCATTCCCGCATAGCAGAAGCCTAATTTCCGGTGCAGCATATCGGCGCTGTATTTGACGCATTCGTCTGCCAGTATGGTCGGGACAGCCATACCCCGAATCTTGTATTTCATTCCTGCAAGAAGATTCTCACACTCATCACAATGATAGGTCAGATCCCTGCGGCGGGCACAATACCCAATCGCCTGCCCCATAAACGTGTTACGGAAAATCTCGGTGCGGTTTACATCCTTGATCTTTTCAACGCCATAGTAGCACAAGGCCTGAACGGCACGCAGTGAACTATCCACTTTCGGCTTGACAAATAGCGGATCATTATCACTGACAATCTTCTCCAGCCATGTACGATGAAATGTGAGAACCGGAACGTCGAACACCTTTTCCGGCGTACAATATCTCGATTCGGCGCGTGTCATCATCAAATAGGGTTTATCAGTCCGGCCCCAATCCTTGGTATATAAGGCGAGATAAGTATTGCCAATCTTACAATATGAATAATCCACTTTAGCATTCTTCAATGAAAGGAGACTGCATTCACCTCCATAAAATTCCTCGGGAAGCCCGGTCTGCTTTTTGAACTCCTCCAAGTAGAGCTTTGGGACTGCATCTTTATAGGATGTGTCCCTATAGCAACGCTTTGCTATCTGCGGAGTAATGAAGCGTTTGGCAAAAGAATATACATAGGATATGCAATAGTCAAATGCCGCCTGCGTATTGGCGGAAGTCTGAAACCTCTGGGGCATCTGCCTGAACCAATGGAATGACGTTCCGTGTTCCATACAGTAGTCGACAAACTCCTGTGTCCACACATTGTCGGGGAATTTAGGACAGGTTGAATTCTTTCGGACAAAAGCCTTGCATACTTCCGGCGTAAGCAGTTGCCGTCTGATGTCTTCGGCCAAATGATAGACATTCGTGCATTCTTTGCTTTCGATGGCGATTATCAGTCGTTCGGGAGTTTGGAATTGCTGCGGCAAATCCGAAAACATGTAAGGAGCCTTCGTGGCCAGACAGTCAGCCAAGAGATCATCCAAAAAAGGGAGATATTGTCTGAATCCAGGGTCTCTATATGTATAGGGACTTTGATAATCAGAGAGTAGCGCACAGTATAAAGCCTCGTAGGAGATATATTGTTCCGGCACAAGCGACAAATCGCGCTTGGCAAGTTCCATGTAGTACGTTTTATTTTTGTACTTATGTGGAATCAACTTGGATAACACTTTACATTCAGCCTTCAATTCTCGGAACATGCCCAGATAGAAAGACCTGGTTTTCACGCTCTCTGGGACGTATCTTAATACGATCTGCATCCTGCGATAATCCCCCTCGTTATCAACTTTGTAACTACCGGAAACTATCTTATTATTCAACGCGATGTAAGCAAGTTCAGCATCCCATAATGATGCAGGAATGTAAGAAAGAATATTAAAATGCCCGCTGCCGCAAGACACCACTCTCTTGGCAATCTCCTTGGATATGAAGCTTTCAGGAAAAGCCTTTATGTTGTTAACGTCATTCTTGAAAGCGAACTCACAAATTTTCCGTGTCCGCCACTCAACCGGAAGTCTTGCCAAATCGAAGGAACTCCAGGTCTTCATGTTGTTTTCTATCAGATTCTCAACCATTTCCATAGTCAGAAATCTGCTGGGAATATAGTTCAGTGCGTCGATGTTGTTGCTTTCAATGGCAGCCTGTGCTATTTCGGGCGTGAACAAATAATCAGGAAGCGTGCGGATGGCACTGATGATATCGCTTTGCATGGCCTTAGGATTTTAAGTTGTACGGGCGGATAATTTTCACAAGTCTTTCTTTACGAAACACATAGAGAGTCCACTTAACTTGGTTGGCATATTCCTGGAGCTGCGACCAGGAATTCGGTACGTTAATTTTTTCAAGACCGTATCCTCCTTCCACATAGACTGAGAACATTCTCATGTCTTTGTGTGCAGGAATAAAGTTGCAGTCTTCGAGTCTGGTACACTCGCCTTTATTGAGCATATACCAGACACCGTTGTCATATATCAGACAATGGTCGGCCATGTGTGCGAACGTCTCCACGTTATCTGCAATTCGGGCAGAATATTTGTTTTTGTCGCCGTATCCGTCCCGTATAAGGGAGCGGCAATGTACCTTATCCGGTCTTCCCCATTTGCCGAAAGGAGAAGGCCCCAGGACGTCTATATCACCGAGAGAAAGCAGTGCGTCGACGCGTTTCTCCGGTCTATAAAAAACTCGGAGTTTTTGAGAGATCTCATCTATATTGTTTTCGAGGTATGCCTTGATGTGGCGGACTTTCCCGTCCGGCAGCACCTTACCGATTTGAAATAGGCTCATAATTGTGTCAGTTATGCTGTTGTTGATAAAGAATAGTCTGCCTCTGGCGTTCGCGATTGACAGACTGTTGATTTTATATTTTTATGGACATGTAAACTTTGTCAATGTCCTCCTGTGCCAGGCCGATATAGCGCCTTGTGGTTTCCAGATTGGTATGGCGGAATATCTGGTTGAGCAGTATCAATGATTCGGCCGAACGTCCCATCAATTCATAAACATACCGGCCGAATGTTTTTCGGAAAGAATGTGTGGAGAAGGCTCGTACCGGGATCCGGTACTTGACCCGGTAAATTTTGAGCCGGCGGTTGATATGTTCCAGCGAGTAAGGAGCCCCTGTTCGCGGATTGGCAAAAATGTAGCTTTCGGTGGCCGGCCGGCCGAGCTTTTCATAAAGCCCGGCCGTCTTTTCCACAACACCGGCATTGAACTTCACCTTGCGGCTCTTTTGTGTTTTTTGTTCAATCCTTACCAGTTCTTTCTTCCCCAATACATCCTTCCATTTGAGTGTACGGACATCCGAAGCCCGGAAAGCTGTACAGAACGACAGCCAGCAATAGGTCTCACCAAGATATTCCCCGTCTCTGTCCAATGCGTCCAGCAGACGCAGGAACTCCCTGTAAGGCAGATAATCGGCTGTCGTCAGTTGCCCTTTGATGCGTGTCATCAGGCCTGCGGAAGTTTGTCGGAAAGGAGCAACTCGGCAAAAGCCCCGTTTTGGGGAATCATGGCCGGGAAGTCCGTCTTTCCGGGTTTATAAAGTTCCGTGGCCACGTTGTACACGTCCCAAGCGGTAATTTGAGATTTCTCTTCGGCGAGTTTCAGCAAATCTTCGGTGAACATGGAGATTTGACCCTGATTCAACGGGTAAGTCTCCACCTTCGAGGAGAGGCGTTTGTCGGCACTGTCGTGGGAGACACGGAGAACCGTCAGCAGACCAATGACCGCGTAGAGTTCCAGCGGTGTCATCACCTTTTCCTTCAGACGTCGGATGCGGTCTCGGTCTTCTGTCATCTGCGTCTCGAAATTCGCCATCCACTCATCCACACGGGCGAACAGTTCTTCCGTGGTCACCTTGTTCTTGCCATAGTTGGACACGCTACGTTCCGGGGAAAGAATGCACTGATTATGACAAATTTTCACGCAGGGACCTATAGCAGCCTGGATGCCGTCCTGATGGAAAGCCACAACCAAAGTTGTGGTCAGTTCATCGGTTTCCCAGTCCTTGATACGGATAGTCGTGTAGACTCTTCGGAGGATATGGGCTTCTACCGCATTGGGCGAGAATAGTTCTTCCACTTGCGGCAGCACGACCACGCCGGGTTCACTCTTGTTCTTGTTCTGTGCAGCAAAGATTTCCTCCACCTCATAGTTCAGCTTGTATTTGCTACAGATACCCATCATCCTTTCGATGACTTCATAGTGGTACAATCCCTTGACAGGCTGCCCATAAATGTTGTCCTCTTTATGGGTACGGCGAAGAGTGTCAAGAGTCATTGTCTCAATGTTGTTGTTCTTGAAATCGAACTGCATGGGAGCAGTTGCTGTTGCTACATTTGCCATAATGATTGATTGTTAAATGGTTAATAATAAAAAAGGCGGCAAGCCTAAGCCTGTCGCCCGATAAATTTCATTGTCTGATTTTATAATCTTACTTCAGTAGTTCTCAATAGCCCATGAACTGTAATGGATGCATATTTACCTGTCTACCCAGTTTTTATAGTCATGCATGTATACCTCGAAACAAAAGTATGTTACATAATGTGCGATATTGGAAATCCACAATTCGTAGGTCTCGTCATACCAATATTCTTCGTCCTCTTCGTCGGTCAATTGAGGCGGAACTTTCGCGCTCACATAATCATAAGACACCTCAATGACTTCCTCATAGGTGAGTTCGCTCGGGTTGATTTCTTGTTCTTCAAAATATTGCTGTATTTTCCGTTGCATCGCCGGTTCGTTCGTAATAATCTGGGGAAACCCGTTGAAATCACAATAGAACTGGAGATAGGATGATGAAAAACCTTTCCGTTTCATCTCCTCTTGGAACAGTGCCACCAGTGCAATCATACTGTACCATTCTTGTAACGGACAGGAACCCAATAGGCAGAGGAACCAAATTCCTCCAATGCTTCCTTGTCTTGTATGAGTTCACATTCTTCTTTCCCTATGTACTCTTGAGAGTCCGGCCAACATATTGCCCGGTAACATTTTTCCGGATTGGGAGATTTCCCAAACATTCTAATATACTCCTTTTCGGGGACATAACGCGCCCCATTGTCTTCACTTTCCCAACACAAGAATCCGATTCCTTCCTCATCGAAACAGGAGGTGTCTTCAGGGAACTCTACCTTTACATAAAGATCATCGTCCCAGACCATGCTACAGCTACCGCAATGATAAAGGCCGTCGCTTATATCATATTTCACAGCCTCAGACTGACATTTGGGGCAACGTGGAATTTCTTTCCTTGGCAGACCCATGCAGTCTGCAATGATTTCCATACTATCCCAGAATAGCTGTTCGCAATAGTCATCACCCATTTTGTCAGCCAATTCTTCCATATGGGCATCAGTAATTTTGTCAATGTCAAACCCTTTTGCCTGCAAGTCGTCCCGATGCACAGAAGTGATGGGGAAATATCCCTCAGAGAGCCTTTTGAGAAAATCTGCTTCTTCTTCCGTGGGGTTTTTCTTTGCGCTGAAATATTCACGCAGTTGGTTAAATAATATCTGTATCATTTCTATTGGTTTAATTATCAGTTTTTAAATCTTATCAATCATAATAATGAGGGAAGCCGCGGGACTCCATATATTGCTCTGCCCTCAACTTTTCATAATATAGATCCGCATTGTCAAGCCAATCGTCGAATGCCTTCAGCAAATCGGTAGGGTCGCTAATTTCTTCGAACCGGTCCCAAAAATCATTCTCAAAACTTTCCAGTTCGTAATCTCTCGGGGATCTTTCCCGACTGATTATTTCCAGAGCTTCATTCCGTTCCATCCTCTTTATATATCTCGCCTTTTTGTAGGCGTAGAAATTGTCGATGGCGGTGATGTAGTCTGTAGCATACCAGTCCGTGTCGACTGTCTTATGGACAAACTCAAACGCCCAAGCGATAAGTTCATTCACGACTTCACGAGAGTCCTTTTCTTTCCAAAGTCCGTCCGCTCCCGCATTATAGGCCAAATCCACAAGTGCTTCCAAGGCTTGCCTGTTCCCGTTCGCTTCCTGCCCCTCGGTTTGCAGCCAGAGTTTCACGTCCGCAGCATCTTCCTCTATCGTACCATTATGCAGACACACACATTGTCCGTCTCCGTTATGGCAGACGAGTACCTGACACCGGGTATCCGGGCAGATGCGTACCAGTATTTCTCCTGGTGCCACTTGTTCACAGCTCCGTTCGCAGAGCATAGTTGGAAGAGCCTTGGTCAGACGCTGCAACATATCTTGTTCTTCCGAAGCAAGAGATTCTTTATTGCTCCAATATCTTTTCAGGTCATTCAATAACTGATAGATCATATTTCTTCTTGGTTTTGTTTCCAGATTGCTCTTTTCTCATCGTAACTTTTCCCATTCCACCATGATTCACAGGCATCCACAAAGGCTTGACTCCCTTCTTCGGCTGGAAAATCTGTCACCCGGAAACCGGTAATACGTTCCATTTGCTTGAAATCCGTGCCATCCCACCAAGCTTGCACACGATCCTTGAATTCACGAAGCGAAGTGAAATGCAAATGATCCTCACATTCACCGCACCAGTTGTCGTCCTTGTCGTACTCGGTGGCACCAATATATTCGTGCGTATTGGGTTCAACCCATACAAGCTGCTGGATGTCGAGTGATCCGCATTCGTCGCAGACAAGAATCGTCTCCTCATCCTGAACCAGAAAGCCGTACTCGGTCAGCCAATGGGCAATTACTACAAGACCTTCAATCTGGATTGCGTCGATAGGCAGATCGAAATTTTCACCGGACTCACCGTTAAGCGTACAATAGAGCATACCTCCTTTCATGAACAACCCATATAGGGTCGCCGCCTCGTAACCGCCATATCTGGCGAAAGCAGAGCTGTCGTAGGACACCACAATAGGCGATTCATCATACTCCTTGTCTTCGTTCTCATTGAGATAAAACGTATCGATGTATCCCTTGTTCTGTCTGACGGCATCAAGAATATTGAGGGTCAGTTGTTTGCGAATGAGGGTCAGTTGGAACAGGTATCCATCCCGGCGAATCCGTCGTCGGATTTCCTGCACCAGCACCGGGCGCACCCGTTCAAGTTGCTGACGAAGACTGCATGTCTGCGGGCATGATTCGTCCATAGAGGCACATCGCTCATGGATGACCAGCTTGGTGATGCGGTCATATTCATTATTCACCAGCCTGTTCCACTCCTCCGCATTGGAAGACTGCGGGAAGTAGCAGTTAGGCATATAATTCTTTGCTTGCCGGATCACTGATTCTTCAAAATACTCTGTGGCACATGTTTTCACTCCGGCATTGGATAAAAGTTCATTATTCATGTTGACTTCGATTGTAATTTGTTATTGGCTCGATTCTCAAAACCAGGAGATATGCACCTCCGAGTTCCGCTGATCGCTGTCGTTGATTAGCCTATCAAGCACCGTGATGAATTTCTCGCGGTTAATCCCGGCTTTCTTGAGTTGTTCAAGAAACTCCTTCTCGTTTTCCCGGTATTCTTCGTCCTGTTCGACGATGTGGCTGCGCAATTTAACCAATTCGGAACGCTCCACCTCGTAATCTTCATCGTATATGTCTTCTGCAGAAGTCTCTACGTCAAACATCTCAAAAATCCGATATAGGGCATCCTGCGCCTCACATCCAATCAGTCCAGGATAATCGTATTGGATATCATAAACCGAGCATACATGCATATTCCAACTCATTTCTTCCCCTCCTTTGCTTTTTCAATTTGTTTTCTGATAAGATACAGCGCGGCGTCCAGGCACCGGACTGATGTTTCATTGTCTTTAAGTTTCATATAGTAGGCATAAGCCTCGTTGTAATTGGCATTAACGCCCCTTATGAAAGAGTCCTTGGCATCCCGGATGGCGTCAAAAGACAGATCATACCCCAGGAACTGCCCCATAAAATAGGATATCTCGTGGCCACACTCGTCGCTGCGGGTCTGCACGGCCTCGGCATGTACCCTGTCGCAATATGCCCCAAGCGAATGTATGACTTCCCGTATATGACGTTCCCGGTATTCATAGGCGAAGAACCTTACATATCCTTCCTGCTTGTACCGTGCAACCTTTCCGGAGTAATACTCGTACCAAGTGGCATCGCACTTGGTATGACGCTGGTGAAGCCGGAAGATTCCGTACTCTTCGCCAATCCATGTAAACCGGCTGATTATTTCAACTTTAACCGTTTCTTGCCAGCAATCCCTCCAGTTCAAGCGATCCGTCTCCGAGAGAGGTGTGTAGGACTGTTTGGTAATCCACTCCCCGAAGCCCTGTCGTGTCACATTCGGGAGGGAGGCGGAGATGGCGTTCCAAGCTTCATTGCACGCCTCATCCAAAGAAGGAAATCCTTTCGGAAACCTCTCCTTGTCCGTACCATCCCTGAACAATTCATTCCAGTTCTTGTCACAGATGATGAGGGTAACATCTTCCCTTAAATAACATTCTATTTCGCAATATCCGTAGGGAGCATCTGCGAGCACACCCCATTCATGTGACGTGAATCCGTCACTTCTTGCAAGGAAGCGCCGGGGCCTTCCTTTTGTCTGCACTTCCCATACTTCCATGCATCGGCCCCGGTCAATGTGATGTAACCTTACTTTCAACTCTTTCATGGCTCGTCAAATGAATAATCTATGACGCCAAGTTCCGTACCGACCGGTTCCATACAAGGAATCGGGTCACAAATCAGGGTACCGTAAAAATTGACGGCCACACACCCGTTCTTCAAGGAAGCAATATCTCCCCAATCCTCGTCAGAATGCCGGAATTGATACCACTTCTTTCCGGCAGGAACAGTCTCGGGGGTGATGCGCAAGTCCACCAGTTCACCCTCCACGCTTACTCCATTTTCCAGTGTGATGTTTACAGGCGTTTTATCCTGTTCGTTGTAGTCATAAGTCATTATTTCAATGTTTTTCAGTTAGTCAATGTCGTATCCGATGAAATGTTCATCATCGATAAGAATATAGTAATACCCATTTCCGCAGTTACGGTATTCCTTGCAGAACCCTGCACGAAGATCGCCTTCCTGATAACCTTCTTCTGTCTTGTTACAAGGTTCCACCCAAAGAGAACCATCATATCCCCTGAAATCAAAGCGAGAGGAATGAAAACTTTTACACCTTCGAACTGCATCCCGAAACATACCTGCTACATAAGGCCCGCACCATTTTTCCACCGCAGCAAGTGAGATAACCTGTCCCTCGATGGGCACACCTGTCGTGACTCCATTCTCATACAGGCTTTTTGAAGGGTTCGCCTTCATTACCTTTCGTTGGTAAGGACTTGAGAAGGTTGCCTTGGCTGCCATCTGCTGGTATTTCCCAACCAAACGGCGGGTCTGCTCTTCCCGGCTTTTTTGTCTTGGCAGGCGTGGGTAACATATCTTTTCAATGGTATTCCACTCACTAAATAAATAACCGTTTACTTTTTTCTTCGGGGCAACGATTCCGATCTGTCCCTGGTCTCGGTTGATGAACAACCGTCTTTTCTTGCCGCCGATTATCACGTGGAGTGACGGCGGGTTCTGCGGGTTACGCAGGTATTGTTCTGCTTCATGCATTGCTTGTTTCCTCTCTGTCCGGTCATGCCGCCATATGGCAGAGGCCGTCAATATATGATTTGCAATCTTTTACCATCTCTTTCATAGCTTCATCGCCATAGAATCCCCAGCAACTGTCCACGACCTCCATATCATCATCTTCCGGAGTGATTTCGTAGCCGTAAACCGCCCCGGTGTAATAATTATCAAGCTCTTCGATTTCCCCTTGCAGGTATGCTTCAATCCGCTCCCTGCGAGTTTTCGTAACGTGTTTCCAACCAAACTCCTTCCGTATTCTTTCCAGAGAAACGGCGATGATGCCGAAAAAGCCCGAATCCCACGGGCAACTGAAAGGAGAAGTGGCGATGGTTGCTCCACCATGCTCATAGAGATAGACTGGCAGGGCAACATAGTATTTCAGGAATGAATCCCTGAAGTTTCCTATTCGTTCCTCGAATACTTTGTTGATTTTGAAATTCGCGTCAAAGTCTTTTTCAGGCTGATAGCGCCGATGTGCTGTGTACACTGTCCCCAGATGGTCAAATTCCTGTCGGGGGTTGCGGGCATCCTCATCGTAGTAAATGTTGATATGGTAGCCCTTGTAGCTGATTTGTTCGTAGAGGTTCATTTTTATGGATTTAGATGTTGATGTTTATATTTTGCCGACAGGCACTGTGGGAGCTGTTGCAGAGCCTTACGAACTCTTCCGTCAGCTCATCCCGCTCATACTCGTCGCAATTGAAGTCGTAGAACATTCCCGAGGCGGCCAGCATCTGATAACCCTCCTCGAAAGTGATGTCATTTTGGTGGAGATACTTGTCCACCATCTCCCAATGAGCATATTCTTCCTGCTCATGAACTTGTTCCCGGTATTGTCTATACCACACTGGAAACTCTTCTTTGGGAATCTGGTATTCCAACTGCAGGTTGCGATATCTTCCCGGCGCAAGCAGGAGTTGTCTTTCTATGTAAGCACGGACTTCAGCAATGATTCCTTCAACCGTGAAGGGTCTGTGTGAGCGTGCCGTAAATGCGATTCTCTCGTACGGGAATGTCCGGTAAAACGGGTGCGAGAACTCAATCCTCACACCTTCTTCCCGGATATGGGTCACGATGTAAATTGCAGGGCCGTCATATTTCTGACGGTTTACTACCTCGAACGTCTCTGAATTGACGTGCAGGTAGTGGCCCTGCTTCGTTCCCCACAGGAACCTTTCAAGCTGCCGCATCGACTGTGTGTAGATGAAGGTTCCCTTGCGGCTCCGTCCTCCGCTGAACTCGCCATAGTAGTACCGGGCTCTCGTCCGGTCACAAAACTCGTCGGGAATATGGAAATAGGCCTGATAGGTCAAATCCGTGCGACAAAAATCATAAATTTCCTGAAAGGTTCTTGTCTTCATATTGCCTCCTTTCCGTTAATCGGTTGTTGGAGGACGGTCGGGGAACCGCCCTGTTCTGTAAAATTCTTCGGCCAATCTGTCGGCGGTCTTGGCCAACCCTTGTTCCACCACAATTTCCTTCGCGTCCTGTGCAGCCCTTTCATATAAAGCTAACAAAGGTGCGGCGGGCAATCCTTTACTTTCCCAGACCTCCCTGGCAGTGGCGCTCATCTCCACCTTGCATCCCAAATGCTCGGCTGTCAGTATGATGACCGCATAGGCGATATAAGCAGGTATCAGAGAATCATTATTTGTGTTCTGCATGTCATTGTGTATTTAGTCCAGTTCAAATTCATCTTCCCAGACCTCGATTTCCTTTCCGCTTCCGCAGATGCGGGCCAGCCAGGTGTATTGAAGTTTCTCTACCAGTTCGATGCGGCGGTACCCAAGGTACGGGCGATGAAGGGTGGCGATATCGCCGGGTCTTGCTTTTTCATTCATATTATTCCATCTTTTGTTATTTCACTTGGTCTTATTCTCGGTCAACGGATTTCAAACTGCACCGCAAAATTGTATTCACGAACCAGATTGACAATCTGCGGAATGGTCATCGGGTCGCTGCCGTATGGAAAGAAAATCGTTCGACAGCGCGTCAGGCAACGGACCCCCTGTTTGCGCAGTTTATACAACAGATAATCTCTGCGTCTTAATTCTTTCTTACTCAAATTCATAGGTTTGTAGTTTAATTTATATTGATGTGATTACCGGTCCGGGGCTTTCCTGTATTCTTTTGATGCGGGAGCCTCCGACAAGGATGCTCATCTTGTGCTAACAGAGATGAGCATCGTTTAAAGGAGGAACACCTGAATATACCGGTCCCTCACATCATACCTGCCAGGTTACTTTTACCTTTTACGCCATTCAGCCATTTTCTTCTTGATGTCGATGTCGTTGTCTCGGAGCATCTTCTTCAAGACAGCCAGCATTCGCCACCCTTCATCCTTGTAAAGGGTTGCCTTGAGGATAATGAAGTCCAGCGACTGGTTTTTGTTCAGACGTCTTCCTTTGTCGTCAGTAATCAGACAACCGTGGAAGCGAATGAGATTCTGCATCGTGAAGTACGCACCGGCTCCTTTGTAAGCATCCATCCACGTCTTGCTCTGTGGCGTATCATGGCTCAGTCTGATACGATGAGCATTGAACTTACGAACTGCATTATATAGTTGTGTGGCGTTTTGAGCGTATTTGATAAGGTTGGCCGCGATGATTAACGGCGTGTACACCTTGCGGTCCAGGTCCGAAACGAAGATGTCACGACCATGGATGCGCTTGTAAGGTATTCCCTTGCATTTTCGTTCCTGGAGATTGTCCACATGTTTTTTCAGCCGTTCAATATAATGATGGGCCATCGCAGAAGCCACCTCGTTGTTGAACCAGCGGTTGCGTTCCGCAAAACCGTTCGGATCACGACTCTCCATCTTCATCTGTGCACGAAGTTCATCCAACAGCATCTTCCACTGGTATTCATACCCCAGCCGATGAATCATGGCCGTTACCCCAAGTGGAGACAGCCCCCGGTATGGCGCATAGGAAAGCATGTGAAACATCTGGGCCATTACCCATCGACGAAACAGACGGCGGTTGGGCACGTCTCCCTGACTGGTGATATACGAGAAGATCGGATCGTTGTCATCGAGTATGGTCAATTTGCCATCCTGATTGGAGGCGACGTAATCCCCGCCGTTGGCACCCTGCATGGCGAACAGGTGGCTGACATCCACTCCGACCAGGCGGAGAGCCTCAATTCTTTCCTTCGCCGTTTTCGGCAAACGGGCAGGATTTTCCGCACCATTGAGGTCTGCACCACAACGTGGGCAGGTCATAATGTTTTCTTTCTTCTTCTTTGTCATTTCCTTCTTTTTAATGATTAATTGTTTTCAATGTCTATCCACTGTCGAAGCAACACCAGGTCCTTGTCCCGGGTGCTTTGCCAGAACCATTTGCCCATGGTTTCAGCGTTCCACCTGAACCCGTTGAGCAACTGGCAGAGAATGTACAGTTCCAGCTCGATCTGTGCCTTGTCCCGGCGTTCTCCGTAAAGCATGTCCTCGTCGTCCAGGTCCTTTTCGGGAAGAGCCAGAAAATAGTTGCGGGACCGACTTGCACTACGTTCCGAGGGCACGGAATGCTTGTACCGAAGATACCGCTCCTCGATTTGAGACAGGAACTCTTTCTCCGTACAAGGTTCTACCCCCAGACTTCCTTCATAGTTTCCCTCACGAATGACAGAGCGGCCATTCAGTCGCAGGCTCCGTGAACGAAAATCCACACTGAATTTTGCGCCGTTCTCGACAGCTTGAACTACTTGTTGATAAATGTTCTCCATTGTTTTCTTTCATCAAAAATTACTTGCACTCGAACCCCTGGCGCATCACTTTATCAATCTGATAAATACAGTATGCTTGTATCCTGAACCGGGTGTTCACCGGGTTCAGGATACAGGTAGCCAACTGTATATTGAAGTGGGCTCCCTGCACATTGGCGGCTGCGCTACCGTCTTGCGGATCCTGCTCAGAGCGGCACATCCCTTTATAAACTCGATATGGGCAGCTTGTGACTTCGGGCTCCGGACGTCATAACCAGCTATTGGCTGGAGATGACATACGGCTCCCGAAGTGTTGCAGAGCTGCGCACTTGAACCTCTGATCCCGAATCCGCGTGCCCCCTGCCGGGCTTCCGTATGTATATATATATGATTCTCATGACTGTGGCACATGACTTTAATCAAAGCGATGTACATTGGGAATAATGAGCACGCCACGCGGGGCAGAGTGCTCGATAGAGAGTTCAGCGCCGCACTGGCGTGCACTGTATTCCCATTGTAGTGAATTTGTGTCCCTTGAACCATTACCCCGTGCTGGGTTCAGACCCTCATAATAGCCGACACATAGCTTTATCCGTTTGATGAATCCCGCGAACCTCCATCTTGGAGGAGTCTGAAGGATGGGGGTCGCATCCTTCAAGACTCCGATAGATGGATATTGTGCGCGGGTAACTGAATGCTATTCCTCGGGTCCGGCTGATGTGTTCCAGTGTCAGGATGTCAGACAGGCGGCACATTGCTTTACTATTCCGATATTTACAGGAGCGAGCCAGATCCGGAGAAGATTCACCGGTGGGTAAACCGGTGAATCAACGGACTGATCTGGCTGGAGAACCTGTAACATTGAAATCCTGTCCTCCATCCACAAGCCGTGTGCTCGGCATCACTTACAGTGAAGCGGCCAGCGTGTTGTAGACCGCTCGGCTGGTACGCAAGGCATTCTGCATACAACCTATGGAAAGATAACCCTCGACACGGGGCATCTTACCACGATTGGCTGTGACGTTACGTCCCGTACCGCGGACAATACAACCGTCACATCGCGCCGGAACGTATCCCAGACCACCGACTCTCCGTTTCCCGGTGCTCACTCCCCGCAGGCAGTCCATCACGAACTTGTTCAGCTCGTTCAGGTCCCGTCTTACATTGCAGACTGGAAGAATCTGAGTAGCCCAGCAATACTCGCCTTTATAAAGGTAGCGGTTTATGGCATTCACGGCTTTCCGCAGACTCGTACCACGCTTACGGACAGTCAAAGCCTCGATGTTCTTCTGGAAGGTCCTGATGCGTCCTGAAGAGAGCGAAATCATGCTCCCCTTGATACTGAACCCGAGAAACTTGAACCATCTGTTTGCTGTGAGATATTCCACCTTCTTCGGGTTAAGTCTCATCTCCATCTCCGCAAGCCGCTTTTGCAGAACATCCATCGCTTTTCCATAGTCTTCACCGACAAACAGCATGTCGTCCGAATAGCGGACGTAATAGCCGTTCATGCCGGACAGTTCCTCATCCAGTTCATAGAGCAGAACGTCGGCCAACCAACTTGCTACGGCACATCCCTGTTTAAGAGATTGGTAGCTCCGCTGCAATCGGTTGTCCGTATCAAAGTAGAGGTCACTATGATAATATTTCCGCAGTACCGTGATCAGTGCCGAATGTCCGTGCCGGGATTCTACCGCATCGAAAGCACGGTCGATATATCGCAGGGGCACGCTGTCGAAATACTTGCTCAGGTCGGATTTCCAACCGAGGCATTCATCACCTGACATTCTTGTCATCTCCCGGCTCACCTCCAGCACCACCTTCCCGCAACCGATACCGCTCTGGTATGATTTGCAGGAGCGGTGGATTCGGTCCGGCATCAGGTCGAACAACAAGTCGTTTGCAATGCTCAACAGCACGCGGTCAATCGGTTCGTTGACGTATACTGTGCGATACTCTCCGTTGTCCTTGGGTATAAGTGCGGTATGCGGAGGTGAAATCTCGTAGCAGCCTCGCTTCATCGCGTCAGCAATTTTCAGCCGGGTACGCTCGTCGCACAGACGGATGAGCTGGTCTTTGCGGATGTCCTTGCCAACTCCTTTCTCGATAGCCTTCGTCCATCTGTCGATGTCGAAGAACATTTGTAGGATCTTATCTGTCATAACATTCTCGTTTAGAGGAAATCCATGGCATAGTCTCGTGCCTCATCGAAAGTATTGAACCCTTTTCCCGGCACACAGGATATGGCCCAGTATCTCAGCGTCCGGCTTTCAGCCCTTGCCAGATAAATCTGTCCGATATAGACACCTTTCTTGAAAATGTTATGTTGCCTGTCTCTTGTTACTCTTATCATACCTTACTTTCTATAGTTCGTTTTTCCAGATACATGCACCATATATCAGTTTTCAGGCGTCTTGAATTCTGTGATTGTCTCCCTGCCCGTAAACAAGGCTGCCTACACAAAAGGAAGGGGACTGTCCTGAAGCATGGGCGCCAGCTTGCAGCACATCTCGTAGGAGGCCTTGTTGCGTCCGTCAATAGACGTGGGTTTCTGCTGCGCCATGTGGAGAATGGATGCCTTCACCAGACGGAAGAACGCCTGTTGCAAGGTGCGGTGCATGTAAGGGATAGATTCTGCGAAACGGTTCGCATTGAAACTGTAATTGTTCAAGTGGTGCTCCAATTCCATGGCCGTCTTGTATTCACGGCACAAAGTCAGTTGTTCCGGTGCATCCCCGAACCGGGCGCTGTGGAGCTGGCGTTCCAGTTCGATCACGGCCACTTCCAGCAGAAGTTTCAAAGCGGTTGGGTTTCCGATCCCGTGCAGTTTGCCGTCAGAGGTCTTGAAAGTAATTCCCACGAGGGTGTTGTCCTCCTGCATCTGCTGGAAATATTCCAGAGATTCTTGCAGCATTTTTACTTTTTCCTTATCCATAATTGTTTCCGATTATTTCTGTTATAATATTTGTTCGTTATCACACACCAGCGCATCGCCGACAATGTAGTCGTCCGAATCCGGATAATGGGCGCGAAATACTGCGGTCGCATCCATGTTCAGGGGGAGTCCCAGCAGCTTGCCCTCCTCATTGATGACCATTACCGTGTTGTCGTCAAAATAGACGATCTCGATAATGCCTCCGACCATTTTCTGCATCTCCTCCAGGCGGAAATCCGACCCGTTGGCGGGAACCACCTTTTCTTGGGTGCCGTCTGTGTGAAATATCGTTGCCTTGGTTTTTCCAATGGCAGCGCCTCGCTTGGGCTTTGCGTCCCTCCCGATGATGCGGACTGTGTCTATTGTATCCATCTTATTTCTCGTTTTTTGTCGGTTTCCAACTGTAATTCCGTTTGACCGTCCGAAGTTGTCCGATGAGAGACTCCAGAATGCTTCGGGAATAGAGGCGGTAATGAAAGGCCGCAGAGTATTCACACACGTTTCCCATAAAGTCCACATACTGGCGTTCCGGGTCAACATAGAGAAGTGTTCCCTGGATTTCGAGCGTGTAACGGTTTTTCCTGATCCAATCGAAGAACCCGAAAAGGTCTTTTACATGGCTGTAGAAAGTGCAATACTCATAATGGTTGCGGCGCAGGTCAAGCAGGCGTTCTGCCATTTCCCGGCGGTGCCGGCCATCGTCTGCAGCCTTACCCGTGTCAGAGACAAGGTTGCTGATGAACATCCTTTTCCCGTCTCGCAGGAAATAGTAGGGCGTTACCGTAATATGCCCGTTGTACCAGCGGCTGCTCTCCACATACGGTTCTCCATGAACAAGTTCCGGGTGGAAGCCCACCATTTTTAGGTGCTCGTCAATCACTTTTTTGATTGTCTCGCCTTTCAGATACACGGGGCGCTCGCCCCTGAAATAGCGGCCGTCTCTCGTAAAACAGAAGGGATACAGGTCGCCATAGTAGGCTTCACCCACAAAGAACCAATTACGTCCCATCCGTGCGGGAGGAACACACTCGAAAAGGAAGTAATAATCCTCCCGTGTAATCTCCCGGAAAGGTGTGCATAGGATCCTGACGTAACGTCTCGTAAGGAAGAGAACCTTTTCAGGTGAAACGGCCACCAGGAAAGGATTTCTTTCCCGCTCGCGCAATTCCTGTAATGTCTCCCCGCCATAATCACTGCGTGTGCCGTCATGCATCGAAGTGAGGCACGAACCGTCGAAATACCGGCTGTCAATTACATACCTCATCGTCTTACAGATCTATTTTTAGCACTTGTCTGGCTGCATACTCGGCATTGCGGGTGAGTTGGCGCTGCCATGCCTGGTTGCGGGGCGACCACTTGAACGCATGTCGCTTGAGTGCCGTGCGCATGTCCGCATCGGGAATCTGGTCGAAAAGAATCTGGAGACGGTCTTCGGCATAGTTCCAGACAACTTTCCCCTTGTCGAAGCTGACTTCCTTGTTCTGCTTGTTTTCCCGTTCTTCCTGCTGTTCGCGGACCTTGCGGGCGGTTTCAGGCAGTTTGAAAATGCTGTGACGCTCCGTCATCACCGGTTTCGTGAATTTCGCGTTCCACTCCCGGATATAGGCAACGGCACGTTCTATGAGTTCCACATTTCCTTTTCCGGCAAGCGTCGTGAGTCGTCCGGCCAGATTGCTCACGAAAAGCGCCCGGTTGTAGCCTCGTTCTTTGCCCGTATCCAGAGCATGGATTGACGTGATGGTTCTGTCCAGGTCTTTTTTCAACTCCTGCCATGCCTCTTCCTGACGCTGTTCTTCGGGCTTGGCCGCCTCAATCGCCTTGGCGATGGATTCCAAGGCGCGTTCCCTCCACTGCATGAAGTTCTCAACGGCCTTGCGGTAGGCATTGTCCGCCTGTTCGCATTTCCGGTTGTTGAAGCGGGCCGGGCCCACAATCATCGCACTGAAGCAACGGCTGTTGGCGGCAATGATGTCCGAATAATGCTTCTTGTAGTTTTCCAGATAACGGCCACGCTGCTCCTCAGGCATTCCCATCAGATCGTCGTGCAACTGCCGCTCGTGGCTGGCAATTTCAGATTCCCCGCGCTCCTCCGGTGAGTGCGAAGTGCAGTTGTAGGCGTCGCAGGCACGTTTGAAGAACTCTTCGAGGTAACCCGGGTGCGCAACCTCCACAACTTCCCATTCTCCGAAATTATTGGCAGGAAGAACCTCCTCCTGACCGGCAAACCCTACCAGATGGGAGTAACTGCAATAGCCGTATCGTTTTCCTCGGAATACGAACGGTACCGGGGCACTGTCCGGGGCATCTTTACGCCGCACCATGGTAACACGGTGGGCATTCTCTCGTGTCAATGTGATTGTTTCCATATCTTTCTCTGATTTTGAATGTTTCTTGATTTATCTCTGCATTCGGGCGGCATATCCCATTGTGGCAACGAAACCAACCTCAATGCCGACAGAATAGCCTCGTTCCAAGGTCTCTTCCAGTTGCTCCTTGTTCTCGATTTCGGCTTCGGAATCGTCCGCGTAGAGTCTATATAGCGCGAAAGTTCCCGTTTCCCACAGACCACGGACCTTTTCGCGCGGGACAATCAGCCAGACGAAACCCTCCTCACGGGTAATTTTGACCTCCGCTTCGGAATGCCGGAGGGCACGCCTTTCCTTGATGTCCAGGGCCGCCATCCAGACGATGTACGTCAACGCTTCATGGCGGCTGCGTATCCGGGGGCTGTCGCAGAGCCGGCACACGGCTTGCCTGAGCGAGTCAAAGGTATCGGACTGAAACTGGCGGACAATATAGTCTTTAGCAGCAATCGCATCGCAGGCTTCATCCGCACGGCCAGACTCCGGTACGGCCTGAATATCCTCTTCTTCAAGAAGGATCTCCTTATGTAATTCTTCCAGATAGTAACAGGTCTTCATGGCTTCTCCTTTTTGGGTTTGAAAGTAATCTTGGACCGACCATCATAACCGAAATGCGCCTCCAGCCCGAAGGCCTCGGCATCGGCGGATATGCTACAGATATCCCACATGCTCAACTCTCCCTGGCAGATGATGACGGGATTCTCTTCCGGTATTTTCGGGGATTTTCCCCGCAATGCGGATCCTGAGCAGATGCCGCGCAGAATAACCCCTCGCTGATGAACGGTAAGTTCATTCGTTCCCATTTTGTTTTTCATTCCGTTGCAGATTTGTCTAATAAATTGCATGGATACGATAAGCCAGCATATGCTTATTCCTCCGTTTCGACTCCGAATATGTTCGACATCGTGCTGTCGAGAGCCTCCTTAAAACAGCCGCTCACGCCCCAATACTCAAGTAATTCGTCGGCAATCATCTGCATCTGCTCGTCGGTGGGCATGTTCCCGTCATATCCGTATTCATCGAGCAGGGCGCGGCTGATGACTACGCCACTTACCTCGTTGACTTTACGCTCTACTTTCTGCCGAAACTCCGCGCATTCTTTATCCGGCAGCATTTCGCACACCATGTTGTCCGTAACCAGTTCCGTAATCTCGCACAGGCGGTTCATCAGTCGTTTCGGAGACGTTTTGTCCGTAAACACATGGTATTTCCCCAAACCGTAACTGTGCCAACAACTCTCTCCGGGAGTCTTGTCCCATATCGAGCAATGTAGTTGCGGCACCACATTGCCGGTGTAGGTTGGCACCATGCAGCCATGTTCATTTTCAACTTTCACCACCTCGTCCCGCCAACTGAGACTGAGTTTTACCTCTTTGCGGTCCTTAACAAGCGTGATTATCTTTGAGAGGCGTTTTTCTCCCGACATCGCGAAATCGTATCGGTCGAAACTGAAACCGTTCCGGCACGCAGCATTGATGGTATCTACCTGTTTTTGTGTCATGGTTCCCATATCTTTTTATTTTTAATCTTCAACGGTTTCAAATACATAGATGTAAATCGGCTCATACTCATGGACTTCGTTGTATGTATCAATTGCCTTATTCATCTCTTCAAGGTTTTGCACGGTAGTTCCCGTAATGTCGGAAACCGTATCAAAAACCGCTTCTACGTCCATGCAATACTCACCTTCTTCATCCCAGTGTTCTACCTTGTAGCGTTCGGGAAAGTATGTACCCTCCTTGTCGTTGGTTTGGAAAATGCACATTCCCGGCTCTTCGGTGCGGAAATAAAAGGTCAGCGAGGGATATTTCTCCTGCAGGAAATGTCGCAGTTGCCACAGCTCTGCCCAGGCTGTCATCGTATGAAAACGCAGCTCATTGTTGTCAATATCGACGGTAAGCCCCGACCATTCTCCTCGGCAACTGACCTCTTCCCAGCTTCTGCCAAGCAATGTCACAAGGTTTCCGAGCCACGTCACTCCGAACCCATTCTTCACAAGAGGCTTCTCCCGCTCTTCGAGCGACCTCATTTTCTCATACAAGTCGCGCACTTCATTTTTGTCTCCCGTCACGACATAGGAGGTTGAACACCAGTTCGGCATAGGCTTCGTTTTAGAAAAGTATAGGGGCATTTCGCCCCTACGGTTGTTACTAATTGATATTATTTTGCATTATTCCCGAATGCCGGGCTATTTCACGAATGTGTACCTGAGTAGCGGTTGACCGTCTTTGAGGATGGTGAACGAATCACCCTCCACCTGCACATCCTTGGCCTTGGGCCACCACAGCCACGAGAGTTTCCCGTCAGCCTTGACGAATGCGACGGCGTTGGTCTGCACCTTGCCGATTTCACGCACACCCGTATCCTTGTCCTGATTGAACACTCTGACACACCGCCATTTCGAGCCGAGTGTCATTTTCCTTTTTACATCTGCTAAAGTCTTCATATTCTCACGGTTTTATTCTTTCGTTTCATACGCCATAAATCCGGCACTTGCGGTTGCACTTTCGCAGGCTGTCGGCAGATAACGGGTAGCTGCGGTTCATCCAGTCCGGAAATCCCTCGCGGAACATCAGCTCCGCCGTGGCGTACTCCTTGCAGAGTTTTCGGCGGCGTCTTAGGCGGTTGGCCGTCTCTGACTGGATATGTTTCTCCGCTTTGGGGACCTTCGGCACCCGCCACTTCCCGGCGGCAAATACCGCCTCATAGTCCCGGCGCAGCTCCCCGTTACGGTAGGCCATCACACGGACGCTGGGCACCTGACCCAATGCACCGTCTTTGGCAAGCAAGTCAAGCGTTCCCTTTGCAACGCTGAAACTGGCAAAGCACCCGAAACTGCGGGTGCGTCTTGCGTCTAATACTTCGATCATATCATTTGTCCTTTTGATTGGCGGGCAATTCAGGGTACAATCCTGACACAGTGTATATCAATGCCCGTAATGGAAAACGCGCGCACAGTTCCGGCACTTTCCCGGCAACCGTGCGCGCGCTATATCCTCATTCATTCTTCGTCGTCCTCTACCGCTATGCCGGCGGAGAGGTTGCATATTTCCTCCAGCGCAGACTCTATCTGCACCAAATCGTCGATGTCGAACCGCAATGCCTCCGAATCCTGCTCCCACACGTTGCGGGCAATGAAAACCGCCTCATGCAGTGCTTTCTGGGACTCTTCCAGTGCAGTCTTTACATCGTCCACCGTGTACCCGTCACCTCGTGCGGGCACACTTCCGGCACTCTTTTCCGCCGGATTGTTGCGCTTTCCGTTCACGTTACGATGCCTTTGGCCCGATATGAAAAGGGCGTATTTCCGGCATACTCGGGAAATACGCACCTTTCCGACAGATACGAAAATGGCAGGCTCCGGCACTTGTCAGAGCGTCGGGCCTGCCGCTATCTGTGTATTTCGGGCAGAGTTTTCAGGTCTGGGCCGGACGTTATGCCGCCTTTTTCTCGCTTGCGGTTTCGGGCATTTCCGTCGTCTCGGTCGTGGCAGCCTTGGCGGGCTTGGCGGGCTTTTCGGCCTTTTCAAGTCCCGCAAGGTTCGGGGCAAAGTTCATGGCATCACGGATTGCCTTTGCCGCTGCATGGATAGTCTTGGCAAAGTCGCGGCTCGACTTTTCGAGGTCTACTTTGGTCGGCACCAGTCCGATACGGGCCCACACACTGTCGGTCAGGTCGTAACGCTTGATGCGGTTGTTGCTCTTGTCGCAGATGATAATCTCCGCCGGAGTTGTGGCACGGAATTTCGAGCGGATACCGTCGGCGTCCGCACGCAGTTTCTTTTCCTCCGCAATGGTGTGCCACATCGTTGCGACCATGTTTTTGATGACACGGAAAATCTCGTTGTCCGATTTGTCGGCAGGCTCGAAATCCTTGCCGAAGAAGTGCTGGGCGGTTTGCACCGTTTCGCCGTCCCTGTTGGTCGAGTTGTAAACCAACATAATACCTGCAAACGTACTGATGTTTGCATACTGTTCCTTGTTCAATTTAGAAGTTGCCATAATGATAAAATTTTAGAAACTCTGCGCAAAATCACGCATTGCGGGCACTCCGGAGTCGAACCGGAGACCTCACGCAATAGCGCAAGGCGTGGCAAGCCGTAGCCACGTGCCCAAATTTACCGTGCATTTCACCCTGCACGGCAAATTTTTTCGTAACTTTGTCGCACCTTATAACGTACCATATAGCAGGCTATCCAAATGAGCGTATTTTCGGCATATCGTGTTTCTGCGTACTCACGCTTCACCGTGTCGTCGCGCTGTGCCTGCGTACTCCAATTTCGGCAGGGCGTTTCTTTGGCACGTCCCGGATCTTTTCCAATCCGGCAGCTAACTTGCAAGCGGTCGCGGCTGGTGATTATGGGCATAACATTGGCAATGCTCTTTTCTCAAGCTCCCGTGCGGATAGTTTTTACCGCATAGCGATTTTTATCTCCGAGCGCACAAGGGCGCAATTATGGCATTATTTTATCGCCTCTTTTTTCCACACGACTCTCGCACTCCCAAAATTTGCGTGCTTTGCGTGTGCGGACTAAAAACACGTTTTTAGACCGTTCCAACTTGCGGCATTGGTTTGCCGTCCCGTGCGGTGTGGTTATTTGACACCCTCTTTAATCGTTCCAAAACGAACGGGCGAATTTTCGTTTGTCCGAGCCACGAAAATAGGTTTCCCACAAAAAAGGCTCTTTGTTTCTCGCTCTTGCGGATTGGTTTGTCTGTTTCTTTTTTCTGTTTTGTTTTTACTTGTTTTTTTTATTCGTTTTTTCCGTACTTGTTGGCCGTCTTGTTTGGCTTTCGAGTACAAGACTATTATAAAACCGTTTTTTCATTCTCCAAAACTTTTTCAAAAAAAATTTTTTGGAACGTCTTGAAAAATCATTTTTCCAGATATGGAACGCACGCGCGCGAGGTTGGCTTTCAAACGGTTGAAAATCAATATTTTATAAAAAAACAAAAATTTTTTTTCTCTTTGCAAAAATCAAAAAAGCACCGTTTCAATGTATATAATAAACTGAAACTTTGCTTAAATACTTGTTTTTCAGTTGTTTATAGACTTATTCTTATTTTTATATAGTATTGAATGAAAAAAAATATTTTGATTGCTTTCAATTTGTAAGCAACAAAAGGCAAAAAGGGCTGTTTGGGTTTACTTTTGGACAAAGTAAACATATTAAACTATTGATATTCAACGGTGTAATAAATTAAAAAAAGACTGGGGAGGGTGTCTGTCCTGGTGCGGATTCGGTATCTCTCCTCGGCCCATTTTTTCAAATCTGACTTTTGAAAAGGGTAAAATTGACCATTTCCAAAATAAATTGTAAGCAGGCCGCGGAATATATATGGTGTGGTGGGTACCCGAATACATCCAATCGGCTCATAAAGGAGTTGGAGTGGATATATCTTGACAAGCAAACGGCAGGAATGTTATGCGAAATTACGAAATGTAAGCGTATACAGACTTTCGGGGATTTTATGCAGATTCCGATTTTGCAGGGACTCAAATTATGACGCTTTATATACAGTATCTTTTTTTACTCCTGTACCTTATTCGCGACACTTAATTCAGGCTTTGTTTTTCCGTCAATTGCTGGCAGTCAGGAATCAGCGTTTTTATTCAGTCCATATCCAAGTTACAATAATTTGTTTATGAACTCAATAATAAATATACAGACTTTAGAATATGCGTCCAAATCTTACATATTTGTCCATTTTTTACTATTTTATATGAAAAGTTGCTGTTTGTTGATTCTTCTTCCCGTAACTTTGAGGGATATGTTGTATATTTGCCTTACGCCATGTCGGATTATATATTATATATATTTTTCGGCTGAACGGTAGAGAATAAAATGAAAGTCGTATGAAAAGCAATATGAATCAAAAAAAGCAACCGGAAGACAGCGATACGTCGGTTTCCGGCATACGAAAAGGCTCGGTGGCCGCCAACATGAAAACGGGGGAATTTGGAATGGTGAGCCGCGTGGAAAATGATTGTGTGGTAATGCCGATACGTTGCACGGTTGATGGGATCCTCTGCCAGGAGGAAGTAGTCATGCCAAAATCAGACTGCCGTCCGGCCAGCTCAGAACAGAAGACAGTCCTCCAGCGCCTGTTCAATGGCAGGCGGCTTTGCTGGGATCCGCGCAAGACGGTTGTGAAGGTGAATGATTTCCTGCCTGCCGATGGAGAACGTATACGCGTCAGTGTGCTGGGCGAACCAGTAGCAACAGGGATATTCAGGCGTATTGACGGTCAGGGTCGGGCCGTGTTCTATTGTCTGTTGATGGAGAACGGCCCCCTTCGATGTAATACAACCGAGATTTTGGGAGCAGCCGATAGTTTCCAGTTCCAGCCGATTGGTTCGACAGCTCGCAACAAGCTCTCCAAAGCTATGGAGGCCGCCAACGTGATTTGGAACGGTCATCAACGCTGCTTCGAGCGGAAAAATGTCTCTCCCGGACGCAGGGAATTTTATTATTATTTGGACGAGTATTTCCAAATACGCAGGGTACAGGACACTTACAAGCCCCGCGACCGCAAACGTAAGGCGGCGGGCAACTATTTCGCTACAGTCGAGGAGGCGCATAGCATCCAGGAATGTTTTCTGGCGATTCTGCGGCTGCACCATGGTACCATTCCCCGAAAAGATGACAGAATGAAGAGACAAGACAAATAATAAAGTTTTCTTTCATTCATTTTTTGACTGGGGAAGAATGTTTTATTGGGTTATGTTGTCTTTTTGATGTTGTTTGTCCCTTTAAAAATAGAAGATTTCTCCATAAAAAAACAGGCGGCTTATGCCGCCTGTTTGCTATAGGTTCTTTTTTGTTTACTTTTTTCTTCCAAGAAAAAAGTTCTTTCCTATCTACTTATATACTTATAGTATTGTTGATACATTTGTAACAATCCGATTGAAACATTTGTAGCAATCTCCATGGAACAAATGAAGCATCACACAACATCTACACCCTCTTTCCCAGTTCTTCAATCTCTTTATCTGAAATGGAGAGAATATTTCTCTCCAACGTGACAAAAAGGTGCCGGCCGACAGACCGGGCATCAAGGGCTGACGCTGGCACATTGAGAATCTTGATGAGCCGCTCGTAGGCACGCCCGTCCCAAAGATAGTCATACATGCCCTTGAGCGGAACCCGTTCAAGGAGTCCCAAAGCTGTCATCCTCCTGACACACCGGTCGAACAGGCGTGAACCGATGCCGGTATTGGCCATGTGCATCCTTTTACTACGGAGAGTCTCGAAGCCTTTGCCGCGCAACCTGGACAGGTCGGCCATGTAGAGCATGAAAACGACCTCTTCAGGTTCAAAGACTCCCAGCAACCGGCTGTAACATTTGAAAAACGGCGTATCGCAAGGTACGCCGTTTTTCCTGACCCTACTTTTCCCCATCGTCTCCCCCTTTCGTAAGCGACGACTCCGTCTCTTCGTCTTGGATGGCATCGTTGAGATAACAATGTTGGATTTTACGGTTAATCATCGGTTTGTAGACTCTGTAGCCTAATTTTTTCGCGTATCGTCCGACGGAAACCCGGTTGACTACTTTCCCGGTGGTCTCGGAGAGGTATCTGGCCATCTCCTCGTAAGTCATTCTTCTTTTAAGTTTCATCTATTCGGCATTTATGGTTCTCGCGTTAAGAATAGACCCAATTAATGCCAATGGTTTGCAATTAAGATGAATTAAACATAAGGCGGTGCCGGGTGGCATGAGGCGAGGAATTAACTTGATTATGGTCCGCCACCCGACACCGCCGGAGTTATTTTGCCATCAGAAAGGTTATCTTGTCTATAGTCGGCCGGTTCATTTCCTCCAGCCATTCCTTGGCCACATTCCACGAGAGTGACTTGCCGAACTTGAAGTTCTCCATCGTGATGGTATGATGCGAGAGTTTCCCTTCCGTGGGTTTGAGCCCCAAATCATGGAGTTCGCACAAACCATCGTGGTAGAACGTGCAGAAGCCGTTATCTTCACGAATAGCCTGTACCATGGGCACCAGGTAAGGCAACCTGCCCATGACGAGCCCTACACCCCATAAGGTAGGTGCCAATCGATTCCTGTAGCCGGCTTCAATGAGGCGAAGAATGTCGTCGGGGGTACCCAGACAAGGCGTGCGGCACTGGTTGCGGCATTTCTCGCACTTGCAGGAAACGGGCTTGCGCCCGGTCTTGCGGATGATGCGTTGTAAGGCTTTCTCCATAGTCACTGGTATTCTGGGTGTATTCTTTTCCACAACTCAATGATACATTCACGTCCTACCTGTGTCCACCGTTTGGCTGAACCGAAGGTGAACACTTTCCCTTGTGCGTTCTCCCAGGTATAGGGAACGTCGCATTGCCATGCCCTGTACGCCGGGAAGACCAGCCATTGGTGCTTCTGGTACTTGCAGATGCCTTGTTCGAGCAGGAACTGGTGCAGGCTGCGCGGCGAGATATTGAGTTCGTCGGCAATGCGTGTGCTGCGGAACCACTCCCTGTTTTCGATGAAATCATCGTAGAAGGCCACTTTGGGAATGAAATCCCGGATAACCTTCCTGTGTTCCTCGATCATGGCAAGAGCCGTATCCATATCCGTGGGCAGCGGCTGGTCCAGACAGCGAATCTCAAGGCTCTTGTATTCCCTCCTCCGCACGGGACGCGGAGCTATGTCCGCCGTAAGCCGTTCAATCTGCTGTGCACACCAGTCGGCCAATCCCGAGTCGGGCGCTATCCAGCGTGCCAGAGGAACCACTAACGGTGATTCAATCCATGTGGCACCCTTGCCACGTCCGCGAGTCGTAAAGATTTGGAATTCGTAACGGTCAGTTTGTCCGCTGCGGGCCATCTCACGCCGCAGGGAATCCGTAGCTGTAATTCGCAGCCACTCGGAGGGTATTTTCCCGAAATGCATCGTAATCTGCGTAGCATTCACCATCAGTTTGTTGCCCATCTTGCGGAAAGTGACTGGAAAATCCGCTTCGCAGCTCAGCACAAAGTCCCGCTGTCCGTGTGCGTGCATATCTCCGGCTTCCAGTTCCAACAACTGGTTTCCCCAGACCTCCAGCTCATCAATGAGGTCTCGGGGTAGGATACTGTCCTTGCGGACCAATTGCAGGAGCCGTCTCATGTCCGCGGGTCGGAAACCCCAGAGTTCGCGGCCGTTGGCGCGGAAGGGAAGCCGCAGGGTCGAGGGGCATATTTCGGCAATCGTCCCTTTCTTAATCAGTTCATCCCGCTTGAGGACCTCACATACATCACTTGCACAGATGTGCACTTGTCCGTTATGACTCCGCGACACCCGTATGCTCCAGTCGCGGAACGGCACGTTCCTATATTCTTTCATGAATTTTTGTCTTCGTTGGTATTTCTGTTTTCCTGTTTGCCTTTCTTTTCGCGCAATGTCCGCTTGTGCGCCATTTGCCGGACCGAGTAATAGGTCCGCTTCTCTCCACACAGGGAATCGTAATCCTGAAGTTGGAGAGTTCCCAGGTCCTGCAACTCGATTTCCACATTCGGGTGCAGGTGTCGGAAATAGAACCCTCCGCTACAGATGTATTTACCGGTGCAACAAAAAGAAATTGCCTGCAAGTTGCCTTTTGTCAGTTCGGCCGCACTATGAAGCGAGCGCGTGATGGCAACGAGAATCTGTGCTCCGTTGAAGATGAGCACCATCTTTGGTCGTTTAAAATTACTGCGTCTCATGATGTTCTAAAATTTGCGTTAATTCCTCATTCGTAAATCTAAGCCCGACCGATTGAACCAGCCAGGTGTCTGAAACCGTAAATCCATCGACAAACATTTCGGAAATTCGCTCCAGAAGGTAGACGCCGAAAGGAGGCTCGATGTAAACGACAAATAATAGAGCCAGACATTCATCAATTAACAGGTGCCCCGATGCCTCGTCGCGGATGAACAAATCCTCCCTGTCTATTCCGTATTGCCGGCACAACTCCTCGATCCACAAGTGGAAAGCCACCCGGAAATCAGCCAGAGAGTGGCGTTTCTCGTCTCCGCGGCTTTGTATAAAGTGTGTCGCGTCGAAATAGACCGGAGCGCCCTCCTGCGGCGTTCCGAACAGCAAATCGGGAAATTCCTTGTACCGGATGCTCCGGCAAGGAACCTTCATAACTTTCATCTCTCGATTTTCATTTCTTGATCCGTTGTTTAATAAGTAGACACAAAGGTATATCATTTTGCGTGTAAATATAGTGTAAAACTATTATTATTTTCTGATTTATGACATTCTTTTTTTATTGATTATAAGTTATTTATAAAATATTTATTAGTAATAATCTATATATATTATTCAGTTGTTTTTAACTGAAAGATAATCAATAAACACTTTCCTCTCTGTATATATTTCTACTCCTGAAAACTTTGCTTTTCAAATCAGGCTACTCTTAAAAGAAAAGGAGAAAAGATGGCAGAATCAGATCATTCGTTTCACGGTGAACTGCTGGAAAGCATATTCAAGACCTCAAAAAAGACCATACAGGAATATGTCCGGGAAATCGAGCGGAACAACCTGTACCGCTCGTGCCGCATGGACACGGAAACAGGCTATATCCTGGACGACCGTTCCAGGCTCATCGACTTGTACGAGGCGTGCCTGCAGCAAGACGCTCATATCCGTTCGGTCATCGAAACGCTGGAAAGCCAGATTCTGGGAGACCGTTACATGTTGGCAAGGATGAATGAGAAAGGCAAGTATATCAAGGATGTCGTACAGACACAGAAGATACAGGGGTCGCAGTTTGATTGCATCATCAAGGGGATTGTGGAATCCAAGCTATACGGTTACACACTTTTGGAAATCATGCCGGACATTGATCCGAAAACAGGCAAATTGGCCGAGGTGAACATCATAGAACGGAGGAACGTCCTGCCGGACCAGCAGGTGGTCTTGAAGCGGCAGGGGCAATGGATGCCGCATTGGGACCTCCGTAATGCGACATACAAGCGCCATTATGTGCTGATAAGTTCCGGAGATCTCGGGCTATTTTCAGCCACCACACCGCTTATTCTGGCCAAGAAGTTCACCGTCGCCAATTATGTGAACTTCTCACACACCTATGGCCAGCCCATCATCCACGGCAAGACGGTTTCGGAGAGTAATGTGGACCGTAAGCGGCTGGCCAACGAGATTGCCAACGCCGCGCAGAACAAGGTGGTGGTTACGGGCATTGAGGACGAGGTTGACATCAAGACCTTCACGATGTCCAACAGCGAGAAGATTTATACCGGGCTTATCGAGTTCGTGAACCGGGAAGTCTCCAACTTGGTGCTGGGCAGCGAGTCGATGGCGGGCGGTATGCAGTCGTATGTCGGCTCTACCAAAGCTCATCAGGATATTTTCCGGGATCGCATCGAGGTGTACCGCCGTTATATTGAGAACATCATGAACGAGGAAATCGTGCCGCGGCTGGTAGCTATGGGCTACATTTCGCCGGGGCTGGAGTTCAAGTACTCGAATCGAATCGAGATGAACAATGAGGACCGCATCAAGCTTTATTCGTTGATTACGGACAAATATGAGGTGGCGCCCGATGAGATTGAGAAGGAGTTCGGCATCAACGTGGGTAAACAGCTCAACGTGATGACTGGCATGGCAGCAAGTGGGACGGTTGTGGGAACCAGCCACAACGACCGCGGCATCATGTCCGACGAGGAATACTACCGCCGATACGGTCATCCCCGCGGGGTACGGGTGGCAAATTTTCTGCGGGGAGCGAAGTGACGGCCCGGCTTACGCTCCCTGAATGCAAAGCCGCCGGTGATGCGGTCTATGGGCCAGAGGAACAGCAGGAATACGAAGCTATCCGGGACGCCTTCCGCCGGCTTGTGAAATGGTGGGAAAATAGTGCCGAGCGGAAAGACCTGATCGAGGAAATCATCACCTTGCGGGCTTCATTCTTAATCGACAAGGCATTGTGTGGATTGCGCATTGATTTTGACCGCGCGCTGGATATCCTCCGGAATCTGAACGCCTTCACCTCCGCCCGTGAGCAACAACAGCATGAAATTCTCGTGGCTGCGGTGGAAAACCTGATTGATTTTGCCGTGGCCGAAGAAATGACCATGCTTGAGGCTCTGCCTGAACAGGTGGGCGAAACGACACTGGAAGAATGTGAGGAAGTCTGCCGACACTATAACCTTGTTTACGCGCAGAAAGAAAACGAACAGGTAGGACTGGCTGCTGCGATGGCCGCCTGGTGGATGGCCGTCAGCGAAGATACGCTTGTTACCTTCATGACACAAGGGGACGAACGGGTTCGTCCCTGGCATCTTTCCTTCGAAGGGGTTTCCTATCGCAAGTCGGAATTCCCGCCGGAACTGATTCCGCCCATCGAATGGGGCTGCCGATGCTACCTCGTGGCCAACGGTTTCGCCTCGGTACACGCTTCTGTATCCCGTTCTTCCGGACATAGGAAGGTGGATCCGGTTTTTCGGGAGAGTCTTGCCACGGGTGGACGCATCTTCTCCGACGCACATCCGTATTTCAGCACACCGCTTCCGGAGTTTGCCGTGCAGACAGGCGACAAACTCAAAAAACGATTCCACTATGCCTAAGATAACGCTTGACGAATTCTGTGCCCATTGGGTGGAAGGGAAGTATGTTACGAAGATGCCCAACAAGCTCGAACGCAACGTCTTTGACTTTGTGACGCTCGCCGGCGATTATTCGCGTCAGCAGTTCCAGGCATCCTTTTCGTCTGGAGGGTTCTGTGGCGGCAGCCGCTGGGCACCTCGCACATCCCGCTGGGGAAAACGGTTCACGCACCCGGTGATGAACGATTCGGGGGCCTTGGCGAGAAGTATTAAGTACAAGGCAGAGCCTACGAATATTGTCGGACGTCGTTCTGATCGCTCGCGTATATTTCGCAAAGGGGCGTATTACTATATATTCACGGACGAAAAAAGTGTCCCTGTCCGTGGCAAGCGAGGGCGCAGCCGGGAACGGTACGGCCACTATGCAGCCATACACAATACTGACCCTAAGTTCGGGCTATATACGGTAAACCAGTATTCCTCGCGGCGCCCCGTACATCGTCAGTTTATCGGTTTCTCTCCGAAGATTGACGCACACATAGCCGCTCATTTCATTGATAAAATATTTGAAGGATTTCCCATGTCATGATCAAGGACAAGCACAATAATATCAGCATCCCTGAAACACCGGAACCGCACATCGAAAGCCTTCCGGAGGCGGTCGCCGAGAATCCGTTCGTGAACATGTACCAGGCTGTACGCAGGGCGATACTCACCATACGGGAAAATCCGGATGACGGGGCTTCACCTGCCTTTTTCAAGACCATAGCCATTGATAACGGACAATTTGCGCGGATTGTACGGGGAGAGAACACGGAATACGAGACCGCTTTCCCTGCGGTATTCATCCATTTCGTGAACATCCGCTACCTGGTGGCGCAGCAGCGTATCGGTGAAGGGCGTGCCACCATGCGGGTGCGGTTCATACTCAACACGCTCAACAATTCCGATCCGGAACATGAGTGTGACCCTTTCATTGTCTTCCAGCGGCTCAACGTAGCCATTCAGGATGCCAAGGATCGGGAGCCGGCGCTCAATGAACGCTGCAACCTTACCTATTTCGACATGCCGCAGACGACCAACATGCTACAGGCATATTGGATAGACTACGAGGTATGGTTCCGCGAGTCGTCGGCATGGCGCTACCGGGATTGGGTGAAGCGTTATCTGGTGATGCCGCCATTCACACAGCACAGCGACGCACCGCAGCATGACGAACTGCAGCACGGTTTCCATGCCAAGCCCGAGTATGAAGAGGTGACGGGGTTCGTGCTGTCTGCCGATGCGGAAGAAATGCCGCCCATAGAGGGCCCCGATGAAGGGGTAACGGACGGGAACTGATGTTATAACAGGTTCTGTCCGTTTCTTTTTGAGTCGGTCTTCCCCTTACAACTTTCCGCGGGTCTTATTCCTACTCTTTCGGAAAAAACAGTCGATTATGGATATCAATTCACTTCAATATGTTGTCGGAGAGGCTAAAACCGGCGAGCCGGCTATTATCCGTTTTTTCGGGCGCGTCTCCGAGGAGAATACCGCACGCTTTAATGATGAGTTCGATTTTCTGGAGAACGTCGTGCGCCCCTCGTGCATACGCGTACTGATCAACTCGGAGGGTGGCAGTGTGCTGTACGGCATGACAACCTATTCCACTATCGCCAACAGCAAGGTAGATACGGAATGTGTCATCGAAGGTATTGCCGCATCGATGGCATCCATTATCTGGGCTGCGGGGAACCGTTCGCTCATGCGAGACTATGCCATACTGATGATTCACAATCCGATGCTTCCGGATGGGGATGACGACGAAGGATCGGATATGGTCAGGGCATTCACCAGGCAGATAGAGACCATCTACCGTAAGCGGTTCGGGCTGAAGGCGGAACAGGTTCGTGCCATCATGAACGGGGAGGCTGGCAAAGACGGTACCTATTTCGATGCTGCGGCGGCCGTGAAGGCGGGCATCATCCCGGCCGAGAATGTCATCCACACCTCCAAACAACTCTGTGAGAAGGTGCACAGTGAGGTGGCGGCACTGACCGACACGGCGGCCATCCAGGAACTTATGAGCCGGGTCAGTTCGGAGAATAAACTATTTGAAGAAACAGTACCTACTCTTAAACAAACAGAAAGCGATATGACGAACGAAAACAAGACACAAGGATTTGAATATGGGGCTATTGCGGCATCCATCGGCATGAAGGACAAGGATGTCAAAGATGTCATGGCCCGCATTTCGGAGCTGGCCGCCCTGGAGCCCAAGTACAAGGAAATGCAGAAATCCCTGAATGACGCCCAGACGGTCATTGCCGGCAAGGAGGCTACCATCCAGAATCTGCAGAAGGACCTGGCGGCCGTCACTTCACGACTTTCAGCCTATGAGCAGAAGGAGAAGGACGAGCAGGCGGCACGCATCGAGACGCTGGTGGAGAACGCTATTAACGAGGGGAAAATCGACCGTGAGGCCAAAGCCCAGTGGGTTGAGATGGCCACCTCGAATTATGCACTGGCGGAAAGCACGCTGGCCTCCATTCCTGCCCGTGACAAGATTTCACGCGAGATCGCCAAAAACCCGGATAATATCCAGGCGGCGGCAGAAGCGGCGAGAACGGCCGAGGAACTGATGACCGAAAAGGTCAAGGAGGTGGTCGGTGGCGACTTCAAGTTCAAGAAGCTCCGATAAACCGGCGCCAGTTGCGGCGCAACTCCTATCAACTGTAAATTGACGTGCCGGAGACCTGAGGTCTCACGCGGAAGAGGTATCCGCCTGTCGGCTGAGATTCTTTTTCAAACCTGTAACTCAATAGACAATGGCTGATACTTTAAACTTCTTACAGAACGGGTATAACGGTGAGGTGCTGGAAGACCTGCTGACCTATACCGTTCAAGGGAACGACACGGTCCGCGAAGGACTTATCCACATCAAGACCGGCATCCAGCACCGTTATACGCTGCCGGCAGTAAAACTCGGGAACGTCATTCAGGACAACGTTCCCACTCCGCAGTCGACGCATGGCACCAAGGGAGAAGATGGCTCGAACGAATACCAGTTCACCGAGCGCTACCTCGAACCTTCCGACTTCATGATTTACCTGGAGTTCAATCCCAGGGATTACGAGAAATACTGGAAGTTCGCACAACCCGAAGGCAATCTCGTGTTCCGGGAGCTGGATCCTCGCATTCAGGCCACGATGCTGCGCCTTCTGATGGACAAGAAAAACGAGTACATCGGAAACGCTATCTGGACCTCCGCACGCGGCGGAGAGTCGGCGGCCAAGATTACGGCTCCCGAAGGCTGCACGAAAATCGGTGCCAACAAGGAGAAGTATTTCGACGGGGTCATCAAGCGAATCCTCGACAACGTGAACTCCACGGATGACGAGGTGAAAGCGGGCGGACAGTGCATCGTCTCGGGTACTACCGAACTTTCCGACGGTGCCGCCGTAGAAGCAGCCCTTTATGCCATGTGGAAGAACTGTCCCAAGCAGATCCGCAAGAAGACTTCACTGGCCTTCATTGTCGGCTGGGACGCTTGGGATGCCTACGACCAGTATATTTCCGACAAGCAGGTCAAGTACTCGGAAAATACCGAGGTGAACAAGTACCGCTTCAAGGGAAAACGTATCATCCCCATCGTCGGTATTCCGGAACACACCATGGTGCTTGGCGAGTTCTCCACAGGCATGGACTCCAACCTCTGGATGGGCGTGGATTTCGCCAACGACACGGAAATCCTCAAGGTGGACCGCCTCCAGGCCAACTCCGAGCTCTTCTTCATGCAGATGCGCATGAAGATGGACGTCAACATTGTGCGTCCTGCGGAAATCGTGGTTCACACCGCCTACAAGAAAACCGAATAACACACCTTTCATCTGATTTGAATGTCTCACCCGGGGAGTGGAGGTAAGGCCCCGCTCCCCAATTTTCTTTCGACAACCATGGCAAAAAAAATCAATAATGCAGAAACGCCCGAGAATCCGGATGTTGCCGCTACGCAAACAGTGGCGGAACAGGAGGCTGAACGCATACAGGAAGAAACGGTACAATCCGAGACAGAAGCGACCGCAAAACCGAAAACACAACAGACAAAGGAACAGGAAACAACCGACCCCCATATTCTGGAACTCTTGAAGAAATTCCCCGGTTATCCGGCACTTTACATCGGAAACGGAGGTAGCACCTTCTCACCGGACACTGCTATCCACATTCGAGGGAACGCCGTGCTGTACAAAAACCCGTATTTCAAACAATCTAAAATGAAATCATAATGGCGCTTGGAAATGTATTTATCAAAGATGTCGACGGGAATATCCCGTACGATACCGGTTCCGGGAACGAAAAGGTGACCGGACTGCTCTTCGACGTCTCCTTGCAGCCGACACTCTTCACCGAGGGATACGGCAAAACGAACGAGTCGAAACTCAAACTCGGAGACGTGTGCTATGTCACGTCTTTCAAGTCCGCCGTCAATGATTTCGGTATCATCGAACGCGTGGAAGCGACGGAAGAGGAAGAAGCCAACGTCAACTTTCTGCACGGCATTCCGGCATACCACATACGGGAGTTCTTCCGCATGTCGGGAAACGTGAATGGAACAGGGAAACTTTATGTCATGTTCGCGGACTGCTCCTCGAACTGGGACGCATTGGAAATCATGCAAAGGGCTGCCGGAGGAATGATCAACCAGCTCGGCATCTGGACCGAGCAGCCGTTGTGGAAGGCCAATGGAGGCGAAGACAAGTACAACCTCAATCTTGTAAAGGGGCTGAATGACGTGGCTGTCGGACTTGCCGAACAGAACCAGCCTCTGTCGCTCATTCTTTCGGCAAACCCCTCCAACACGGGCGCAGATACGACCGAGGGTCGCCAGGTTGACCTGAACAAGATACCTTCCTGCATCTGTGAGGCCAGTCGTATCAGTTGCATATTCGGACAGGCACATAACGAGACTGTCGGCCTCATGCAGATGCGCAATGTCAACCATACGCCCGTGGGGTTCCTCGGGGCCGTGATGGGTGCCATCGCGAAGGCCGGCGTGCAGGAATCCATCGCATGGGTGAAGCAGTTCAACCTGTTCACCGATGACTTCCAGGAAATAGAACTGGGATTCGGGGATATCAACCTGGACGAGGCGGAGGAAAACTTCCTTAGTCTGAACCGTTACGAATCCCTCTCCCCGGCATTGCTGGACGAGCTCGATGACAAGGGCTATATCTTCCCGATCAAGTACGCAGGACGGGAGAACGGCATCTATATCTCCAAGGACCAGACCTGCTCCACGGGAGACTACCGTACCATTGCCCGCAACAGGACGATCAACAAGAGCCGCAGGGCCGTACGTGCCGCGCTGCTTCCCTATGTCAACTCGCCGCTGCTGGTAAATCCCTCGACGGGATACCTCGCGGCATCCAAGATAACGGCCTTCAAGACGCTTATCGGAGATATTCTGGCCAAGATGCAGGCCGCACAGGAGATTTCCGGGTATGCCGTGACCATTGACGCCAATCAGAATGTGCTTGTTGATGATACGCTCCGCATTTCGTATGTCATTGTGCCGGTCGGAGTGGCTGTCAAGATCTATGTCGAAGAGGGTCTCTCATTAACCGCTTAATACCCGCATTATGGCTGTAATCAATAACGTAGCATACTCCTGGTCGATGATTACCTTGTCATCGACAGCGTTGGGAATCGACGAAGGCTCGACGACGCTTGAAGGCGTGTCGGCGATAAAATGGTCCAAAAAGCGCAAGGTGGAATCCAACTACGGCATGGGTGGAAAGCCCGTGTCCCGCGGATTCGGGAACATCACTTATTCGGCGTCCATCACCATGGATTACGCCACACAGCAGTTGCTGCGCTCGGTCTATGGCTCGTTGCTCGAAATCGGAGAGTTCGACCTGATCATCTCCTTTGCCAACCCGATGGCTTCCGAGGACTGGGCGACCACAACCGTCACCCTGAAAGGCTGTATCTTCACCGAGGATTGCCTGGAGTCCCAGCAGGATGACACGAACATCACCCACGAATTCGATTTGAATCCTTTCGATATTCAAATCGGTTCAGGGGATACCATTTAATGGCCGGCTATGAATGTAACTTTTGAAGGAAATACTGCAACGGGAAAGAATGAATGGCTGACCCCGCCGTCCATCTTGCAGCGGCTGGGAACGTTCGATTTGGACCCTTGTGCGCCGGTGAACCGTCCGTGGGACATTGCGGCGCACCATTATACGGTCGAGGACGACGGGCTCAGACTCCCGTGGCATGGCCGTGTATTCTGCAATCCGCCGTATGACAAGGCGCTCATCGCACAGTTCATACAGCGGTGCGCGGAACATCGCAATGCCGTGGCGCTGACGTTTGTCAGGACAGACACGAAACTGTTTCAGGAACTGATTTTCCCCCGTGCGGACTCTATTCTCTTTATCAAGGGAAGGGTGAGCTTTTGCCACGCCTCGGGAGTACAGGGAGGTCCCGCGGGCGCTCCGTCCTGCTTGATTGCCTTCGACCGACAAAATACGGAAAGGCTTGAACAGAGTGGAATTGAAGGATGTTTGGTCAGGCTATGATCCTGTTCCCATTTTTCTCAGGAGGGTGCGCATGGCATAGGCCTTGCGCACCTTTTATTGTTCAGACTTCGATGTATTTTCCCGGCAAGAAACCGATATGCTCACCGCTGAAAACATAGCCGAGCTGGTTTGAAAGGCACATGGTATGGCCGATTCGCTTGTCCATATTCCGGTGGGAATGCCCGTATATCCAGTATTCCACGGGACTTGCTTCGATGAAATCACCTAACTCGACGACAAACGCCCCGTTCAACGGACTGCCCTTAAACTCTGAGGCTAGCAATTTGAAGGAAGGCACATGATGTGTGGCGACAAGGATATGTCGGGCCGAACTTCGGGCGATACTGTCCTTCAGGAAACGGACACAACGGTAATGCTCGTCGTTGAAACGGGTCCAGTCCAGCGGTTCGTTGCCGTAACGGATACGCTTGAAATCGCTGATGGCACTCTCCGTGGCGTAGGCATCCTGCATGGAGATTTTAGACCATAGGGTCGTGGCGATTAACGTCGTATCTGCGGACAAGGGAATGACGGCATTATAATGACAGGTGATGTTCTTCCGAATGGCATAACTCCAGCCGTTGTAAAGCTTGTCGATGTCAAACAGCTTGTAAAACTCGTGATTGCCTGGGATGACGATAACCTGGCGGTAATGGTCCGATGCCCAGCTCCAGAAGGGATGCGTGGAATAGTTGTCGTCTCCGATATAGCCGATGTCGCCAGCCAGGAGGAGAATATCTCCCGTCACTTCAAGCGGGTGCTCTTTCAAAAAGCGGCTGTTATCGGAGAACTCAAGATGCAGGTCGCTGGCATATTGTATCTTCATATTATAATACGAATACTTCTCTCATTATTGCAATAAAAGTTCTGATCTGTTCATCGTCCACTCGCAACCTGTCTTGTAAGGACTGGTTCGGCAGCGACGCCTCCATCATATCCGCAAATGTTTTCATGTCTTCCTTCAATGAATCGGGAAGAAGAATCGTATTTGTAGGATCAATAGAGGTCACCAGCAGTTTGAACACATCGTCCCTATGTTTCTTTATATCCTGGCTGCGGATTTCAGGATTGGTTTTCTTCTCTTCCGTAAGATTGAGAAACGCCCGCACTTTCAGGCAAATCAGACACAATGGTGTGGCAACCCTCAAACCCTCATGTGTCATGCTGTTCTCGATGGTGAACTGATAGCAGTCCGGATCCATAACGATGGCGGACAGACTGGAGAGCTTTTCACCGACAGGAATGGGGGTCAGGTGGAATCCGGTAGGTTCTCCAAGGATATCCGGACGTGTGGACAGCAGCTCGATGCGGATTGGATAACCGGGAGACGGTTTGATGAACCGGAATAACTCGGGCGCGGGCTCTTTGCCTGCTCCACGCTTACGTTCACGGTTTTGATATTCTCCTTCCGAGATGAACTGCCAGAACCGTTGGCCAAATTCCGGGGTTATGTTATCGACAATCAAAATCATGTCTATGTCATCCGTGGCTCTGGGCGGCATGTCGCTACCCGTCAACGCGATATCACAAGCCGTTCCGCCAATAATGATATAATTGTCGCTGAACTCCTTAAAATACTCCTTGAATTTTTCTAAACCTCTTACCATTTTATTGTCTTGATTACATATTCCAATTCACCTTCCACCCTTGCGTCCGTATCGTGCCGTAACGACAGGTACAAGGACAGTTTGTCGACATATTCCGTGTCCGGGAACATCCGCGGATGGTATATCCAAACCTCGATGCAATGTTTTCCTTCCATGTCGTCAACCTTCAAGCCTTCCGACATCATATCTTTGAAATCCCGGTCCAGGATGGCAACGGTCCGCCTCTCTTCGGGATTCAGATGCGAGTAGTGTGACAGGGCGTTGATTCCGCTTGTCATCAGATTGTCCGGTAAATCATCGTCCGTGTAATATACCCAACGAATCGGGCTCCGCATAAACGGCACAGCCTTTTTCCAAAGCTCCTGCTTGGACAGCGTAAAAATTACTCTTTTCTCCACATTGGGAATCATTTCAGACCGGCAGAGCCCGAATTGTTCCAAATCCAACAGTCCCCGCCCGATTGATTGATAAGAGTACGGACAGATATTTTCAAAATCCTTTATGGTACAGCCTTCATGCAACGAAGATTGCAGATAATACAACAAAAGATACTGCGCCACCGGAGACAGAAGTCTGCTCTTTTTGGGTTTTCGAGATTTCTCTATGGCATTTACCAACAGCGTCGGCAGGAAAGCATATTTTCTGGATACAACAAAATAGACTCCCTGCTCAATCAAACGGCTGCGATTGATGTAGGTTGCGGCATCGAGAATGAAGACGACAGGCACGCCGACTATCGTTTCTACACGTTCCGCGTATCTGCGATAATTGGCCGGAGTCAGGAGTGCCGTACCGTTCTTGGCGGCAAAGCAGAACACTTGCTCGTTGAACGTGCCATGATAGAAGTTGAATCGCGTGACCATGTCGAAATTCAGGCCCTTCAGTTCTGAGCGTTCGATTGGTGTCAATGAGACAGTTATCCCGGCTATTATGATTTCCCTTATATCCATTATCGTCTATTTTTGTACCATTATCACTATGTGTGATAACAGTACAAAAGTAACGATAATTATCTGATGATACAAATATTGGAATAGATTTTATTCTCTTACAAAATCTCGTCTGTATATACGCCGGTCCTATAAGTGGCTCCAATAAACAGTTATAGGTACGGCCGGGCTGTATATCATTTTTGGGGGAATTCGAATAGATTGCATGGAGAAACTGGTGCTTATTATTCGGGCGGCTTATTCAGATGTGAGATAATTCGTGTTTTTGTAATCTTTCCGGGGGATCTTCCCCTACACTTTAAATGGATCAAATTCATTTCGATATGGAAGAAAAGATGCTTACACTGGAACAGGAAGCCAAAATCAAGGAAAAAGC